>Ga0209189_1000010_pt1 | contig 198226 bp, 235 predicted proteins | sample C_130820_EF_Meta_FD_187308 | JGI IMG/M metagenome (GOLD analysis project Ga0209189, IMG submission 187308) | Freshwater microbial communities from Lake Croche, Canada to study carbon cycling - C_130820_EF_MetaG (SPAdes) (version 3) | ecosystem: Environmental > Aquatic > Freshwater > Lake... | reverse complement strand
TTGTTGGTGTTTTTGTTGGTGTTGTTGTTGGTGTTGTTGTTGGTGTTGTTGTTGGTGTTGTTGTTGGTGTTGTTGGTGGTGTTGTTGTTGGTGTTGTTGTTGGTGTTGTTGTTGGTGTTGTTGTTGTTGGTGTTGTTGTTGGTGTTGTTGTTGTTGGTGTTGTTGTTGGTGTTGTTGTTGTTGTTGTTGTTGGTGTTGTTGTTGGTGTTGTTGTTGGTGTTGTTGTTGTTGGTGTCTCTGTAGGAGTTTCTGTAGGAGTTTCTGTAGGAGTTGTTGTTGGAGTTTCTGTTGGTGTTTCTGTTGGTGTTTCTGTGAGCGTGAGAGTTGGGGTCTGAGTTAGAGTCTCAGTCGGCGTGACCGTTGGTGTTTCTGTTGGTGTTTCTGTTGGTGTTTCTGTTGGTGTTTCTGTTGGTGTTTCTGTTGGTGTTTCTGTTGGTGTTGTTGTTGGTGTTGTTGTTGGTGTTTCTGTTGGTGTTTCTGTTGGTGTTGTTGTTGGTGTTGTTGTTGGTGTTGTTGTTGGTGTTTCTGTTGGTGTTTCTGTTGGTGTTTCTGTTGGTGTTTCTGTTGGTGTTTCAGTCGGTGTTTCTGTAGGAGTTACTGTTGGTGTTTCTGTAGGAGTTACTGTTGGTGTTTCTGTAGGAGTTACTGTTGGTGTTTCTGTAGGAGTTACTGTTGGTGTTTCTGTAGGAGTGTATGTAGGAGTGTATGTTGGTGTTTCTGTTGGTGTTTCTGTTGGTGTTTCTGTTGGTGTTTCTGTTGGTGTTTCTGTTGGTGTTTCTGTTGGTGTTTCTGTTGGTGTTTCTGTTGGTGTGAGAGTTGGGGTCTGAGTTAGAGTCTCAGTCGGCGTGACCGTTGGCGTTTCTGTTGGGGTAACCGTTGGAGTTGGTGTAACACCACACTCGTAATCGAGCGAGAGGATTCCCATAAAACCAGCCCCACCTGTACAGAACCTGGTGTTCTTATATTGGTTGACTTCTCCGGGTTTATCGCAACAACACTCAGTTCTGCAGCTTGCATCCAAACCAGTTCCTACCCCGCCCGTTTGGTCTATAATTGAGCAGTCGCATTCACACTTACACTCACAAGCAGCGTCTCCTTCACCGCACGGTTGCCCTTGACTATTTTTACATGAACAGTTTGCTTCGTATCCCAGGTCTTGACAGGAAGCTCCAATATCAGAGCAAAATCGGGGCCTTTGTGTCGTAGTCACTGTGACTGTTACTGTAGGAGTTGGCGTAACACAATTTTCTGGGAGGGGGTCTTTAACAAGACATCTCCTTATGTAATAATCTTCAGTTTTTTTACAATCATAGCATTCGGAAGAAAGTGACGAACCAACTTCTACGCAGTCAGATGGACTGTTACATTTATTACATATTACATCTTGTTTATCTCGACACCATCCACACACGCTGCTGTAGTATTTTGTGTCGGATTTAACGACTGCGTACCCTAATTTGCCGCAATGCTTTTTGTCCCTTGCTACGATTTTATTCATTTCAGCAAGCCACTCTTTGCAATACTGTTCCTTGTAATTATTCTCAACAATTGTCTTAACGCCATTTGTGTAATTATCCCACTGGGTCTGGTTCATTCCGTTGGGATATTGTTGAGGATTTAAACCAAAGGCATTAAAAAGAGCAGTTAAAAACTGGCTCATCTGAGGGCTCTGGCCCTGCCAGGCTCCATTAACAAACCTTATAGGAAACCTAGGGTTTGGTATTTGCGTTGGAGGTGTTTGACCTTGTACTGTGAAGTAGTTTGCTATTTGCTGTTGGATCCAGTCATTTATATCTTTTGGAGTCACTGGAAGCGGCGTCACTGGAACTTTTGTACCGTTTCCATTTGTGACCTCCCCCGCCCATCCGCTAGCGGGATCGAACTTGTCTACGTATTCGTTTGTTGTTGTAAAGTCTTCGACTGGTATAGGCTCTCCGTTTTTTGAACCACAAGGTGCATTACCACCGGGGTCCTTTGACTTACCTCCTTGTTGCATCCTGGGTGAGCCATTTTGCATGGCGACCCGAACTTGATTTTCAGCTAAAGACCTTATTTTCATTTAGATACGAGCCTTCCGAAGTTATTTTAGGTTGTTTACTTTATACAATGTTGAGTATGTCAAAGACACTAACTCATCCAGAATGTTATGTAAATGAGTATCTTTTTTATCAAAGATATCACGAGCTTCCTGTGCTTCTTGGGCGACCTTTTTTAACAAGTCCGATGCTTGATTGGACTTAATTTGTACTTGGTCTATATTTACCAAACCGTATTGTCCTTGGTAGGTCTCTATAAGGGTATCTGTTAGGTCACTAAGGGAATCATAGAACTTTTCTAGTGCCTTGTGTTCAGAAAAGCTCTTTGTTGATAGGTGCAGAATATGAGCCTGAGCTCTATAGCTTATTAAGCTGCCAAAGAGTGCAGCTACGCCTTGGTTTCCCTTATATTCGTTAAAAGACCTCATAACCCTATTTAGCCACTAGACGCTATTTTTATTAGGGTTATTCTTGGAGGCCCACCTGCTCCGGCCATCCTGAGCGGTGTCTCACTTAATATTTTTACTTCCATGCACTTATTTAGTATTGCATATAACAGACAAGCTTTTTCTTAGTTTACTTTTTTCACCATAAGGACAATGATTTTGATTAAAGAAAACAGGGACTAATCTCTTCATTCCCACAGAGTTTACAACAGCAGTCTTGCCAGAGTCATTCTCAGTTGAACTCAGATTAAAGTGTTCTTTACGCAGATAGCCAAATCTTATTTCCCAGATCCATATAAAATCTCCCCTTTTATTAAGGGTGTAAGTCCCATCCTCATTGCCTAGCACATAGCGACATGTGAGATAAAAACCCTCTTTTGGAAGATGAGCTTTGGGTTTGTTTTTCTCTATAGACATTTTGATTTCTACGTTGCGATACTTTTTTGATCGTAAATCTTGGTATTTATTCGAGCCTGCTCGATCAAAGGCTCCCTTAGAGCTTTTGATAATTCCTGTTGCGAAAAAATTTCCTATTATTGATGAAAGAGTAGCTAGCTCTCCCATCCTTGATAGCCTTGGAGCTCCTTCTTCAAGCAATGAACTTTCTATTTTATCTAACGTTTTATAGGTATAATTGATGCCATCATGAAGCATCTTCCAGCTTAAACCGTTATTTTCTAATGCCTTATGATTGAAAAAATAATCTTTAATTGGTGGTCTAAAAATCATATAATGTTTTATGTTAGAGTCATAAAATCATTATACTTAAAATGAGTTGTGGGTCAATATAATTAACTCTTTTCAACCCCTCTAGACCTTTTTTTCTTGCTTTTTTGAGTGAAAAAGGGATCAATAGCAGGCCAGTTTCTTCTTATAACTCCCCATCCCATAGGCGCCTTAAATGGAGCTATATCGCCCCCGCCGCCTGTTGGGCCGGACGCCATAGTGCCAACTTCAGTTAAATTCAGCCATTTTTTAAAGTTCATTGTATTTTATTGATCTTTTTTAAAGTTTATGAAACCGCCTCAAGACCTCTTGGGCTCAAAACCTTGCTAATAAAACTACTATAGGTCTCATTGCCTTCTAAGTTTTTAGCAACCTTTATAGTAAATTTTCTAAGACTCTGTTCACTTCTTTCATCTTGTGAATAAAGTAGGTTATAAGCCGATCTGATTAGGGTGGAAAGCTCGGTCAAACTCATAGATTTATGAGATGCAAAAGCTTTAACTATTTGAATAATACCAAAGTCATCGGGTCTGCCTGTTGTCTTTTTGAAGCTAAAAGAAGATGTTAAATCGCTAACAATATCATCAAAGACATAATCAATTATCTTAAACGTTAAAGAGGAAAAATATCCTAATTCGCCCATAAAATTTATTATGTCTACCGCTGAATCGTAGTTCCCTCCGCCAAAGACTCCATAACACTTTATTAAAAAGAGTACATTTTTATGTGATAGCCTTGGTTGTTTTTCTGCTAAGGATTTGAGAAAAGGCTTTTTATTTTTTCCGAAATTATTAGCCGCTGATATCATCGATTCAATAACATCTTCCTTAAGAAGGCTATTAAGGTCTATAATGATAGAATATAATCCATAAGTATCATAAGCTGAGTGATCTAAATTTTCTACAAGCTTTTTAGTTATCAAATTTGGTTTATTTTTGGCAAGGGTTAAGACAGTGGTTTTAACAATATCTTTATTAGGATACCTTCTTATAATATAAATTAATTTTTCTTCATCGACTTCTTCTTTAATCAAAAGCCACTGTAGCCTCTTCAAGTGAACGCCTTCTTTATCTTGTTTTACAGAGCCTTTAGAGTCTTCTAGAATGTCCTCTAGCTTTTCTTGGAAGCTGTTTCTGGACAGCCTAAATGCCTTTGTAGAATCTATGGTGTTTCTTCCTGAGTTCCAAAGGTCAGCCTTGCTGTACATGTGCTTTATCTTTCCGGATCTATTGGAAGTAATCCATCCCTCATTAGCTTCTAGTTCTTGTAGCTTATTTTGATCATTAACAGGAGCTTGAGCGTATCCCACCATAACTAAACCGTCATTAATAGGTTCATACTTAACTAAACAATAGCCGTCTTGTCTTCCGTTGTATATCAAGCCTGTTAAACTATGTGCTATCCATCTATTTTCTTCATATATTTTAAAAGCCAGATCGCTGCTGTATGTGCTACTTTTTTGTAAAAGGTCATATTCTTCAAACCCAGTACCATAGGTTTCAACGTCCATGCTTTTAGGTCTTATTGTTTGACTCCAACCAAAAGATTTAAACTGGTCACTTATTTTATAGTTTCTTCCAAACACATATTTAGCAACGTTAAAAGAAGTAATTAAGTACTTGTCTAAATTAGTTGCCTTAAATTTTATAACAAACTCACCATATAGACTCATTTGAGGTTTAAACTGACTGCGTAGGTCAAATGTTGTATACAAACCCGGACCATACATTGCCCCACCACCTGGTTTAAAACCAGAACGAAAAATTCTTTCAACATAGTTTATATCTTTAGTTCTATGAAACACCGTAGCAGTTTTATTGGGAAATATTTCCTCATTTAGAATCCAATCTTTAAACTGCATTGTCAGCCTCTTTGTGGTCTTTTACTATCTTCCATCCATCGTGCTTAATGTTAGACTTTTTTCTTTTTGGTTCTTTTATAATTTCTATAGCAGAGAAAAGTTCCGGATGTTTTTGTTCTAACCATTTAATAAAGGAGTTCATTTTGTGCCTTCTCTCAACTCAACGTATTCTTTAAAGGACATCTTTTTATTTTTCTTTTTCTTTTTTACTTTGTTCGGCAATCCTTCGTGCTTTGTTTTAGCGAAGTCTTTAGCATCTTCCTTTGATATACTTTTTGCTATCTTCTTTATTTCTTTGCTAGCACACTTACCCTTATTCTGGCAGGCGTGAACCATACCAAACAATCTTTGTTGGCTTTTACTTTTAGACGGCATTTCAACTCCTGTTTAAGTGTGGCAAAGAGAAATTTTCAATTTGAAGGAATTCTCCTAATTTTTTAGGATCATCATTTTCAATATTAAAAACGATAAAGTTATCCTTGTTCTTAAAATAATCAATCATGTTGTTTTTATGCCAGAGATACCAATCTTCAAGTTCTTTATCTTCTTTTCCCTTGCCCTTAGGTAGTCCAGGAATGTCGAATTTAATGAATCTTTCCCTTAAGTTTTGACCATGAACGACCCATCTACTAACAGATTTTATCCACTTTTCAGTATTTCTGTCGTTAAATATAAACTTGCTATTTGGGTGTTGACTATCTAATGCGGGAGTGTCCAGCATTTGAGGCCAATAACAATATTCATAGATGCAAGCTTCCATTTGAGTAAAAGCTTTGTAGTCACTTAAATAAGTCAGAAGTGGCAATCCTTCCTTCTTAGCGGTTTCTATTTTATGTGCTGCGAGGAAAACATGGGTGTTATCAATAGAATTACCCCAATGAATAGATGGCATCCCAACACGCAAAAAAGATTCTTGCAATGAAGTTGTTCCACATTTTGGAAAACCAATAACAAATATTTTATTACTTGAACTTAACAATCTTTGCTCCCTAGTTTACATTATTTATAAGACTAGGGAGCAAAGTTAAATTACAGAACATTATAGTATATAAATTATGAATTTCAAGAAGTGGCTTAGAATAACAGAAGACGGTGCCGGTGGAAGTGCCGGTGGAAGTGCCGGTGGAAGTGCCGGTGGAAGTGCCGGTGGAAGTACCGGTGGAAGTACCGGTGGAAGTACCGGTGGAAGTACCGGTGGAAGTACCGGTGGAAGTACCGGTGGAAGTACCGGTGGAAGTACCGGATCTGTCGTTGGCAACAATTCTGGGGGAACAAAAACGACCGACGTTGCAAATAAACCCTATGGGTGTTGTGGACTTTATGGATATTGGCCTTGGAGAAGAAAAAGAAAGAATAAGGCTAAAAAGAGTAGTTAAGAAATTCTATATCATCTCTATAGGCTTCCGCTATTATGTCTATAGACTCTTTTGTTTTATAGTAGGACCTATATTCGGACCTCTTGCTTTGATTAAGCTTTTCTATAACACCAAAAATTTCTTTAAACTTTTTGTTATCTTCTATGCTCTCTAGTCTAAACACCTCGTCTACCATTAGTTTTTCCTCTGAGAACACCCAATTCTTTTGTGGAGCCCAGCATGGATGACTCAGATTAAGTTCTTTGTTAAAGAACTTTCTTGTGAAACCCTCAAAGCAAAGATTTTTGACTTTCTTGTAATCAGGGTGTGGCCCAAATTTACTAGAGGGGTATCCTTCGTTAGAGTGCCAATAACTTTTTGTCATCCTTGCATATTCATAGCATGAAACAAACCTGTCCCAAGGGTTTCTTACTATACAAGCTTTTGTATAATTTTCCCACTGAACTGGATATCTATCTTTGTAGTGTGAAAAGCATTGGTGGCCTACTGTTGAGAACTCTAACTCTTTTGACTCCACAATAGAGGTACCAGCATTTTTAGGAATGTGTATAAAAATAATTTTGTTTTTATGAGATATAGGCATAACAATCAATTGAATAAAGAACTAATTTCTAGAAGAGAGGCTTTTGACTTATTAAAAGAGTTCAAAAAGTTCGTTTTCAGAGGAAGGTTTTTAGACTTATCGGTTGGAGTAATAATAGGTGGTTCCTTCAACAAGATAATATCTAGCTTAGTAGATAATGTTTTAATGCCTATAGTGAGTATATTATTGCCTTTTGAATCAAGCTATAAAAACTGGAAAGTGACCTTTTGTGGGAAAGACATTCCTTTTGGGTTGTTTTTTGCTGACATGATTACTTTTTTGATTGTATCTCTATTTTTGTTTTTACTTATTCAAAAATTGTTATATTGTGTATTCGAGCAGGAAAAAGAAGAAGGTGAGCTAACTCTGCAGGAAAAAACTCTTTTAGAAATAAAAGACATTCTCAGCCAACGACCATAGTTAAGCACTTACAAGCCCCACCGGCTTTGATAAACTCGCTCATGTCTAGTTCGTGAACAATATAGTAGTTTTGAGTAAGTATATCCCTAGTCTCATCACAGCCTTTTGGAATCAAAATATGGTCACCCACTAGAACGGCATTACATGCAAACTTATGAGCATCTTCTTTAGGAACACAGAGTAGCTCAAAATTATTTCTTCTCAGATTCACTAGATCGTTTTTGTCAAACGCCTCAGGGTAAATAAGAATCTGATTTTTGTTTAATGGGCAAAAGCAAGTATCAAGGTGGTAAAAGTACGGATCAAAAAGTCTTAATCTAAAAGACCTCATATCCAAAACATCCCAAATGTTATCGTAATAAGCTTCTTGGTCAGTTCTAAATCCGTATCCCATAAAGACCGTATGGTCTTTTACAAGGCAATCTCCCGCTCCTTCAAATCTAATGCCGTTGCTGATTTCTATAACTCTAATGCCGTTTTCATTAAACCACTTCTTAAAGAACTCTTTTTCATCTTGCCTTTCTTTGTGTTTAAAGTTGGACAAAATAACATAATTATATGCCATTACTCCACCATTGGCGGTGAACACCATGTCGGGCAGACCGGACTGAGGTGGTATTCTTACTACATCAACTCCCAGTCCCAGCAATTCATTTATGAGTGTATTCCATTGTTGAATAGCTAAGTTTGTGTCCGCCTTATGTGACACACTCATCCAGGGATTAATTTCATAATCTATTTGATAAAACGATGGGTCGCAAACTAGTATCTTCATCGCTATATATGTAGTACTTCAAATACAAGTTTTAATTTATGTCAACATTTCTAGAATTCGTAAAAACCAAGAATAAAAAAAAGGTTGTCCTAATAGTAGGATCCGCCAGATCTTCTAATTGCTGTCCTGACGAGTTAAGCAAGACGCACAAATTAGCTAACAGGATAAAAGAAGATTTTAAAGATTCGGTATCTTTTGAAACCATAGACTTATCTGTTAAATGTGACGGTATAAACGTTCTGCCGTGCAAAGGATGTACAAGCACTAGCAGCTTTCACTGTCATTGGCCCTGTGATTGCTATAGCAAGAAATCTGATCCAAAGGATCTAATGCATGAAGAAGATGTCTATAAGAAACTAGAAGAATGTGATGGTTTTTTTGTAATCACACCCATCAACTGGAGTGCTTGCAGCAGCGTGGTTAAGAGTTTCTTTGACAGACTCGTTTGTGCAAGCCTCACGATAACAGCAGATGAAGCAAAAGATATGTTGGGAGAAGACGACATAAAGAATAGCAAAAAGACAAGAGCAATAGAAAAGAATGAAAAGAACATTAAGCTTTTAAAGAACCATTTGGAGGGAAAGTACGCAGGATTTTTTGGTCATGGAAATAACGGCGGATCAGACTACAGAGAGTTTGATAAAGAAAAAAGTAATCTTTTACCTATTCTTCCTGATAGCCTAATTGAATTTAACAAAACACATCCCAAGGAAGACACGTCGAAGTTATTGGACCCAATAGTTAGACAGTGTGTATATTCAGGAATAAACGTTCCAAATGATTGTGTCAGATGCGTTGTTTTTGGATATGGTATTTCTTACAGTGAAGTGAACGACTTAATGGATGAAACAGAGAAGCTTTTCACTTTAGCAAACAGTACTTTTAAGAATTTTGTATCTAACCTTTAGTATTATGGCACCAAAATATAATCTCTTTTGAATGAAGAACTAGAATCATTTTTATCGGATATTGGAATTGACCTAGCAGGGAAGCCTTTAAAAAGGGACTCATTCAATATAGAATTTGGTATACATTTGTAGTATGGCTGCTGGCCTCCTTGTGAGTGTGATAAAGCAAATGTCTTCAAGAAGTCTATTACTTTTACGTCTTCTTGGGAGCTTACCTTGTCAAAAGCTTTCTTAAAGTTTGAAGCAAAAGTTCCTCTCATAGATAGATCTTGGGCACTTGATGATGTGATTATTAAAGCTTCTTCATATGCTTCACTATTCTCTCCATAATAAAATGTATTGTTGTCTTTCTCGAAGAACCTCATAAAAGAAGGAATCCTAAGAGAAGGGTTTGGCCAACGACCATAACTATCTGGGAGCTCCACCATCATTGTGTTCACGTTCTTAATTAGTTTGCCGCCGCCTTCAAAGCCCTCATTAATGGCTCCTTCCGCGTGGCATGTATCAACAAGAACTATTAGCCTTTTTATTTTTTTAACAGATGATATTGATTTAAGAACCTCACCAAACTTAAACCATCCTCCATTAGTGGTCATACCAAAATTCTTCCCAGAACCACCGCCATGACTGTTTAGGTAAAGAAGAAGGGTTCCGTCTTGATCCATTTGCTTAACCGTTTCTTTGATTTTTCCATAAATGTAAGAAGAAGTTTTGTTGTGATAGTATTCACACTTAAATCCTAACTTGCCGTTTTCAAAAACGCTTCGCATCAAATCTATATTTCTCATTCTGCCTGACTCGTCTGTCATTGTGAAGAGTAGAGCCCGGTTATTGTCTTTGTCGTTAACATCGAAAGGGAGTCCAACTTCTTTTGCTCCATAAAAGCTTCCATTCTTGGAAAACAATATAATTGAAGCCAACAACAAACACACAATGATTAGTATTTTATTTTTCATGTTTTAAGACTCTCACTACTAATTCGCTTGTTCCCTTTATTACCCTATGCCATTCATTTGCTTTTATAGTGATTTCTTTGTCCAGAGGACGGGGTAGTTCATTGTCTCGCTGAAAAAGCCAGTCATTCTTGTTTAAGGGCGTAACAGTCCTATCTTCTTTGTCTCTGTGCCATTTGAGCTCATGCGAATCAACATCGCTAGAAAAGGTTCTAATGAAGTTGTTGTTCCCTAGGCTTTTTTCTGAGAATGGGAGTTCCATGAGAATATTTATACAAAAACCCAAAAAAACCATTGGCAGCATACATAATTTTATGAGCTTTAAAGATTATGTAAACAATAAGCCTTCAACTCCAATGGAGCTTGTAAAGAAGGTAAAAATAAGTGAAAATCTTCAATACCACATAGACAATAAAATTTCTCTATGTGAGAATGCTTTTAGAGTTTATAGCAAATCTTACTTTGATCTAATCAATGAGGTTAGAGATTTATACGAAAATGATCTAATAAAGGTCAACGACGAAGACGCAGATCTTTTAGATACGGACATAGGTTCTGTTGTGGAAGTTAATGGAAGAGTTTTTCACTTAGATGCTCCGATTGTTGATAAAGAATTGATATCAGAAGGAAAAAAGAACAAATCAGGGAATAAAAAGGGACCTTTAAACAAACCAATGAGAACACCAGGCGGACCAAAAAAGTTTAAGGTTTTTGTAAAAACATCTGGCGGTAAGGTTAAGACCGTTAGATTTGGGGACTCAAAGGCATCAGGCCTTTCAATAAAAAACAGCAGCCCTGCTAGAGCAAAGAGTTTTAGAGCAAGACACAAATGCTCGCAAAAGAAAGACAGGACCACTCCTGGTTACTGGTCTTGCAACATAGCTAGATATGCCAAGTCTGTGGGGCTAAAGTCTTCTAGACCTTGGTGACTAATTGACTGGCTTGGTGTTTGTGCAGGATGGATAACCAGAGCAACCATAAAAGCTATATGGTGACCCTGTTGTCTTGCTTTTGCCTTCCCTAAGAATCATTGGAAGTCCACACTTGTCGCATATTTTTTGCTGCTTGGCTTTTTCTATTACTTCATTTATTCTGGATTGTAGGTTTTTGGCCCACCCAGCGACTCTATGTACTCTTTTAGAGCCAAATAATTGCTTTGTAACCATTTTGCTAGGGTTTTGTACATCCGGAATCTTAGTAAACAGAACAACCCTCATTGCATCTTCGCCAACGTCTCTAGACTGGCCAGAAGAGTCGATTCCGGTATAAACCCTTATTGTTAGTGGTATGCCTATTGCATCCACTCTTTTACCATATACTAATTCTCTAGTATTTGGGAGCATTTCTTGCGGAATTCTAGTGAACCCTTGGCGTACCAAGAACTCATTCATCTCTTCTATAGAGATGTTGTAATACTTAGCCATGCATTATTTATGCACAACTAATTAATTATAGAAGCTATCTCATTTGCTGGGATGAAAGAGGCTATTTTAAGTACCTTATTCAGCTCAATCTTTTCTTCAAGATCAACGGAGTCTGAAATTGCTCTGAAGATCGAGTAGGCTGTTAACTCTACCGTTCTATCTTCTGCTGATAGGGACGAAAGAAGTGGTATCGCACAACTAAATCTCTCACAGTCTTCTTCTAGGTTGGCAAAAGACTCTTTTACAATGAAGGCTTTTTCTTTGGTTCTATCTTCATTTTTTAGATACGAGGAGCACCAGCTAATGAACTCTTGGTCCTTTACTATGTTAAGCGAGCACAGGATAGCGGCTAACATTCTTTTCTCATTACTAGGCAACGAGACTTCTTTTATAGATAAAGTTTTGCATATAGAGAACTTTTTAGATGTTCTTTCCTCTATGCATTCACCAGAGCCTTCGGCTTCCCAGACGTTAAACTCCTTGTGTCCAAAGAAAGGGCACAAGTAGATTGCCGATTCTAAAGAATCATATAAGCGAAAGTAATGATTTGGATTATCTGTCTCATTTGTGGTTTCGTTGGTCCACAAAAAACCACCAAATGTTTTATTTTCTTTATCTGTAATTAAATACATGTTTTTCCTTTATTTCCAAAGTTTGGTAAAAATATATTGTAGGCAAAGATAGGCCGAGGGAAACAGTAAAAAAAGGTCCTTGATGTCAAAGTGAAAATGAGAACAAGGGCAAAAACCCAATAAATGCAGCAAATATTGAATCATACCTCTATTATAACCATCACTCTTTTGCTTGTCAAACAACTAAATATAAAGGCTTACACCAATAGAATCCAGACGAAGGACTAAAACGAATGAAGGAGTAAAATGAAAAAAACGACAATAATCAGTGTAGCAACTTTATTGCTTGCTTTAAGTGGAGTTAGTTTTGGTGGTACAATAAGACACGACGTTCAGGATGAAAGATACCTAAAATACGGAAAAGAACATGAGTGCGTTCTTAAATTAGGTGGCACTCTTGAAGAAAAAGGAAAAGAAATAAAATATTTTGGAAGTTGCACGGCCATATCAGAAGTATGGGTTATAACAGCAGGCCATGTTGTAAAAGACGCCAAAAGCACATGCGTCTTTTTTGAAGGAGTAGAAATACCAATACAAGAAACCTTCATGTGTCCTGATTTTAAAGGAGACTTCGGGCCAGGAGACTTGGCTTTGTGCAAAGTAAAAGGAAAAATTAAAATTTCGCATTATCCAAAACTTTATGGAAACAAAGATGAAATAGGAAAGACATGTGGTATAGCAGGATTCGGCAGAACAGGAACAGGACTAACCGGCTCTAAAAAAGAAGGAGACGTAAAAAGAGCTGGCTCTAATAAGATAGAAGCAGTTTCAGATGGTGCGGTTTTCTGTGTTATGAACAGGAAGAATCCAACTGAGTTGGAATTTTTAATATCTCATGGCGACAGTGGAGGCGGCCTATTTATAGACGGAATGCTCGCAGGTGTGAATTCCTCAGTTCTTTCAAAGGATGGAAACACGGATTCGAATTACGGAGATGAAAGTTGCCATACAAGAATTAGTAGATACAAAGAATGGATTGAGGAAACAATAGGCAAATAAAAAATGAGTTCAAAATTTTTGTCATTTTGGTGAACAGTTCATGAGTGTTGTTGATTTACAAAATTAAAACACTATAATTCATTTTGAGGGAACAAAATGGAAAAAATATTTTACACATGGGACCAGCTAAAAGATGATGTCAAGTCTATAATAGCACAAATTAATTTTGGGGAATGGTACCCCGATTGTGTAGTTGGAATAAAAAGAGGCGGTCTGGTTCCAGCAACAATGATAAGCCACTACATGTATCTGCCTATGCTGGTGGCATCATGTCAACTGCGAGATGGTAAAAACTTTGTAGAACTAATTGAGGTTGACGAAAAAGTCAAAGACAAGAGACTACTTATCGTAGACGACATATGTGACGAAGGTGCCACCTTATCTTTAGTGTGCGAGACACTAGAAAAGAATGGGATTAAAAACTATAAAACATGTTCTTTGTTTTTCAACATACGACAAAAGTTTAATGTAGACTTTAAGGCAAGAAAAATTGATAGAAACACTGAGAGACAATGGGTAGTGTTTCCTTGGGAGAACTAAAAACAAGTCCTTGTCCTTATAGAATTATAAGCATTTATGCAGTTTGTTCTCATTTCTTCTATTTTTTCTTTAGGAATTTCGTTTAAGATGTAAAAAACGTCTTCAACCTGGTTGGGTCTAATTGTTATAGAAAATTCATCCCAACTTAAGTTATCTATAGAAGGCCGCTCCCAGTCATTTTCAAACAATACTGGAATTGAACCTATGGCCATGCTTTCCCAGAGTCTAATTGTATTGGGGCCTGTGCCTTCAGGACAAAGGCTAAATACAGAGTTTGATAAAATCGTGTTGAAACGAATTGTATCAAACTGTTGTTGCTCTAGATGGGCCTGCTTTATCTGTCTTTGGTTGATTTGGTTTTCATAAACTAGACCTTCATAAAACCAAGTGTTGTTTAAAGAAACATAGACATCTTTTTTTAGAGTTTCTTTTTTTAACTTTATGAATGAGTCATTAATCTTTTGTCTAATATTTGACCTATATGCTTTTGTAGTGGCTCCGATAAAAGAACAGAGGTATTTTCTATCTCTCTTAAATGTCATGTTAAAGTTTCTTTTTGGGTTCTCTATATTAGACCCAACAAGAAACCAAGGATAGAACTTTATTCCATCAACATGAACAAAGTTTTTTGTTAAATGAGACGCATGAACATTTTTTATGCCATGCGAGACCCAGAATCTTATTAGCTTATGCCAAAAAATGTGTTGGCACACTGTGTGTGTGTCGTAATCTAAAAGTTTTTTTGAATCGTAGCCGTTCGTTCTCATGTGGTTTTCTAAGTAGTTTCGTATTTCTTGAGATTCATAAAAGTCAGATAATCTAATTGAATTTTGAAACCTAGAAACAATGAAATCTATTATAGAAGCCCAGGGGCAAGCAATATAAATTTTGTCAGAAGGACATAGGTAATTATTATCGTGATTAATAAACGCTTGCTTTTCTGTAAACGCAGGAGTTTGCCATCCCAATTGATGGTGCACCCTGATTAAATTAGGTTTCAAAGTCTTTTCTTTACATTCATACCCAGGTAATTCTATAAGCGGCACGCCGGACATTTTCGATGACACATTAGTTATCTCGTTGCAAGGACAGCTAATTATTTTGTTTGTTGAAGCTAGTAAAAACAAGTCAACTAATTTGTTGGTTTGATCACCGAGCATTTCATAGGATTCTGTATCCTCAAATTCTTTTTCTTGAAAAACGATTCTCTCAGGATAATCTTCAATCAAAGAACTCAATAAATCAGCACGATTACAGGATACAAAGAAAACAGATTTGGGTTCTTCTTCTATTTGTTTATCTATTTCTTTCTTTAACAAAGAGGTATCTGGGTTGTCTATAAAAATACCAAAAGTCTTTCCATCCACGAATTGCTTTAGTATGGCGTCTACCTTGTAGCTTTGATCTAATGAAAGCTTTGGAACAAGCAGTTGATAAAAGTTGTTATCTACGGAAAATCCATCTATTACATCTTCTAAACATTCATCTCCAAAATAAGTGAAGCTTTCTTTTTTAAGATGTTCTAAGATCTCTTTGTCACTCAAATCTTTTCCTTTAGCGTTCATCAACAAACTTAGGTCTAAAGTGTTTTTAGAATTGGTTTCGATAAACTCTTTTTCTACAAAAGAAATAGATTCCACTTTCTCAAACAGATCATCAAACTTTTGTGAAGACCATTGAAAACCTTCGCCCCAATATACAAATAAATCTTTTTTGTGCTGCTTAGCAAAAGAATAAAACGAATTTATAGTCCTTAGTCTTTTAAACAAGTTTCCATAAACTCTAAGATAAATCTTTGTTCTTAATTTTATTTCGATATAGCTTTTAAGTTCTTTAACTTCTTTTAGAACATCTGCTTCCGCCCCTGCTTCGTTCGCAACTAATTCTTCTAGAGTAGACAAAAGATCATTAGCTTTATAATAATCATTGGTACTCAAAAAAGAACGTATTAGCATGATATAACCCCAACAGTTATTATCAATTTTTATTGCTTCTGTGAGTAATTCTATTTTCTCTTTGGTGTCATTTAACATCGCTGCGAGTTTTATGTAGGGCCATGATGCACTTGGTTTAAGTTCTATGGACCTACGAAACAATTTGATTGCACTTGTTTGGTCTTTTTCTTCTAAAGCTGCTAAAGCGAAACCAACCCAATCACCTTCGTAATCACTGTTGTTTGAAGATTCTTTTGGTGAGAACTCATATTTGCCTCTCACCTTGATAGATCTTCTGTCAACATGGACACAGTTTATATGGTTAAAAAGGTTCAAGAAATGACAACCAGAAGCTAAACAATGATCTTTAAGAAAAACGTCACAGTTCTCATACCCTAGCTTAAAATCAGACTTAAAGGGCAGCAAATCTTCTTTATAAACCCAACAATCTTGTGATGTGTAATTATTTATTAATGGTGAATCTTTACTGTTAGTTATACGACTAGGAATAAGGTTGCCTGAGTCGTCTAGGTCTACTCTTGAACAAGAATAAAATATATCTTTTCTGTATTCTAGATTGTATAAGAAGCTTAATGTGCTATCAAAGTATATGTCAGAATTAGCAAGTACTTTTATCCAACTTTCTGAATAATTCTGCGAGCTGAACTCAAACCATTGTTTAAAAGTAAGTCTTTCTTCTATTTTAACAATACGAATTTTATCTGACGCTTGAGATAATTCTATAAGTTCATTTTTTAATTCATCTTGATCATAGAACAGAACTAACTCGTTTATTAGTGGATTCTCAATGTTTTTGTTCAAACAGTAAACTATATCATTTTTTGTTTGCTCGTCGCAAGCGTAATATTGAGTGAACAAGACTACTTTTACCACAGGTATGTCTATGGGCCTCTTGTAATCTCTTAACTCATTTCTTCCATATTCAATAAAGTGAAATATTGATTCTATGTCTGACTGAAGACCGAGTTCCTTGTGTGCTTCCCTGTAAAAGACTGGGTCAAAGTCGTAAGGTACAAGACTACAGCGCGTGACTTTATCTTTACCTACAAAGGTGTCCTTCAAAAACATGAAGTTCTTTATGTAGGGATCATTAGGATAAAGAGATATCAATTGATCCAGCCAGTACTTTGCTTTATCGAGATTATCTAAGACGGAGTTAAGATAAACTAATCTAGCAATCGCTAGGCTGGTCGCTTCTACTTTAACAGAACGTTCGTAAGTACTTATTTTAGATTCATAGTCCCGGCAGAGTTCTGCATATCTAAGAAAGGGCCAGGCAGAAGTACACACCTCCATACTCTTTTCAAGAAGAGAACTAGATTCTGCGTAGTTATGACTTTTTGATGGATCGAGCTCAAAATCATTGCGAAAGGATAATTCCACAGCCTTTTTCGCTAGATCTTCCCAGTTGTTGTTGGGTTCAATAGAACCTTTATATTTTACTCTCATTGAAACTTAATGATTTAATTATTCCCTTTTTGTCGCTAATGTAATAGTTGTTTTCGCCGTAAGCCACACCTGACTTGCATTTTGAAAACTCGACGCTTTCAAAGAAGAGACTGCTCGGCTCGACCAAATGTATGTCTACGCCTTTAAAGTCTGGGTGACCTTCTGATCTGATGCAAGAAAAAATGTCTCTTATCATTATTTCATAAAGTGTTATGTCCAAAGCTCTAAAAGCCATCTTGTGTTGTCTAAACAGTCCTTTAGGTATTGTCCAGTTTTCTAAATATGACGGCCTGCCCATTATAACATAGATTTCTTTACAACCAGCTTTTATGCATTGCTCAAGGGGAGCCAACTGTCTGCTACCTGCGTCTACGTATCCTTTATGATCTTCTACTAATCCAGTGATGGCAACACTTCCTAGAACCGCATCTTCGAATTGATCTTTGCTTACATTAGAATTAGAAACATACTCTAAATCTCCAGTCTGTATATTCATTCTGCAGACCACACTTTCACATATGGCATCATTCTTAAGGGCTTTATTAACGATTCTCTGCATTGGTTTCTGATTCAACAAACCAGTCCTAAATGGAAAGTCAAAATTTATGCCGAAAACATCAAAAACACCAGATATATCGGACCACATGTCAGCAAGACCTTGAGGCCCAAGGTAGCAGTAAGAGGCCGCACATATAGAACCAGATGATATTCCAATGGTATAATCAGCGTGTATGCCAGACTTTGCCAATCCAAGAGCTATTCCAGCCTGAATGGATCCTCTTGCCCCTTCACCTGTAAAGCAGAATCCGATCTTTTTACGATCTTCTTGCAATTATCCTCCTTGCTATGTTTGAAATATAGCTTGAGTTATTTGTATAATTTATTTTGGAGAGTTCTTCTATTGGATCACCAAAAGAGAGAGGGTTAAACGGATACATAGATCTCAAAAATGTAGGAGGATAACCATCCTTATAACCTACTAAGAAGGAATCAAAGTCAGAGTTAATAGGGCCAACTATTGAGCAATCACCTCTGCAGGACACCTGGGAGGACTTTACTAAAACACAAATTGCTATGGCCAAGTCAGCAGTTCGTTCCCAAACTTTTTTATTATCAAGCATTTGATGTAAAGCTAGTTTCTCAGCTATAATCACACAAGAAGAAAAGAAATCGGAGGTAAGATTATTAAATGCATAAACTTCTCCTATAGGAATCCAGCTTGATTCAAAAACACTTTTTTCTAAGTTAAACCACTCGTAAAAAGGCCCAACATTCTTTTCTACTTCTTCTACAGTAAAGAAAGGATCAACCGCAAACGCAAATGTCGAAGCATCCGGCTCAGGAAAGAAGTAGTCCTTTCGAAATACGGTGCAGGGCTCCAACAGAACAAAAGGTTGCTTTATGTACCCAGAGTTTACGGCTGTTAGAAGATTGTAAATTTTGTTAAGCTCAGGGCATCCTTTAACCAACCCAGGGTTGTTTGTATAAATCTTTTTCTTGTGAGCAATTAGATTCTTAGAGAACATGTTATTCAGGTACTGTGTGCTATCTTCAGGCCGAGAATAAATAAATATAGAGAGATTTTCTTCTTTGTTTAGATCTTTAAAGCTTTGTATTAGCAATTCTAGTTGCCAATAAAAATATGTCGAATTTGGAACGCTTAAAAAATAGTCCATCTGTCCTCATTTGTGTCTTCCACTAAATGAATTAGAGTAAAAACTACTTAATTTTGAACTTGCCACATTTATAAATCGGAGTGTTAGAGGGAAAAAAGTTTTGTTCGTATGTTTTGTATACTTCACTATATGCAACCCCCCAAGAAGCATCGTGGGATCTTTCTTCAAATTCCTCCCAAGACAACTTATCATGCAGATGGTTCCACGCTCTAGCGTGTGCCCATTCATGGATCAAAGTATCTATTGCGGCCGATTCGTTCAAAGACTTGTTTATTCTAATAAAGAATTTCTTAGACTGTAGTGAGCAGTCACCGTCAAAATCGCTTATTTCTTTTCTTCTAACACTAACTGGGTATGCCAAAGGGCACTTCTCCTTAAGTAAAGAAACTAACTTCCTGTAAGATTTATAGGGTTTTGAACTCATATCGCATCTCCTTTTGACGTCTATAGTATATATCCAGGACGGTCACAGAGATAACGGATATTAGCAAAATAAAAAATAATGCAATTTGGTAAAATTATTGACCTAGGGTGTCTTTCCACCTGTTTTTAAATAAACTCTTCTTTACGTAATCGAATTCCTTACCTATTGGAGTTCTTCCTAAGACTTTACGAAATAAGGGGTTAAGAGTCTTTTTTCCGTAAGAATCCGCCACATATGGAGTTAGGTCGCTTGAATCACAATCAATAAATTTATTGAATTCATCTTTATCTAAATCGACCATTTTCATCCATTCCTTTATTTTAGACTTCGTTAGTCCGGTATGAGCAGACTTAATGTCGTAAAAAGAATCAGGGCTAAAGCCTTCTTTTGAGGCCCAGCTGTATAGCTTAACCAAGAATGAAACGTCATTTGCTTCTTGATCCGTCCAACCATTGGACGAAAGAAGCTCTTTAACCGAGTCGGGAGAGTTGTTTCTAAGCATCCAAGCTGTAGATAGCCATCTGTCGCCCCTAAAGTTCTCTGGTAGGTCTTGTGGATTAAATTCTACGTCTGGAAAGACTAGTCTCAGGAGATCCAAGCCGTAAGCTGACTTCATATACCCTCTTGGATCTGAGTCTGGGTGCTCTAATCCTGATATGAATTCTTTCTTTAAGTCTTCTTTTGGCAGAGATGCTATATTCTTAATATGTCCTTTAATAGTTTTCTCGTACTCTTTAGAAAGGCTCGATCCACCGTAACGTGAGTTCAAATTCAAAACCTTAAACGCTGTCATTGGGTCTTCTTTAAGCCTGTCTTCTATTTTGTCGCCTACAAACTTTATTTGACCGTTTTTTAAATGGTTAATTCCGCCGTACGGATCAAGCAGTTCAGAGTTATCGCCGTCAGGTGTTCCAAGTGGTATGTACAAAGAATTTATTGTTAAGTCCCTATTTGAAGCGTCATCTTCTATAGAAGGAGCAATTAGCCCTTCATCTGGTTCTACTCTTCTACTCTTTGAACTTTTACTTAATGGAGCTATGTTAAATTCTTCTCCATTTATTTCTATTGTGACCTCTAACTCTTTTCCTTTTTTATCCCATCTAGAAACATAAAATTTCTTACCCTTAGCGGTTGTTGGAAGATCTTTATATCTTGAGTCATCTTTGTGCTTCTGTGATCTTGGCTTGACTTCTGTAAAGTCTTCCTCTGATTGATCTAGAATCATCTTTATTTCACTAATAGTTGCGTCTGTTACAAGGTCATAGTTTCTTGGTGTCTTGCCCTTTAGATGGTCACGAACAGCACCACCAGTGAGATACAAAGCTTTCTTCTTAAGTTGTGGCTCAACCTCGCCTTTTGACTTGTCTATAGTGGTGTAACCCAAACCGACTTGATTAGAACTTAAGAACGCTTTTATTATAGGCCTTAAATTTGCCCTAGAGCTTTTGTTAACAGTAAAAGGAGAAAATTCCTTTGAGCCTGTTTCCTTTTGCAGCTTTATCTTTGATGTAATAAAACTTGGCTCTTTTGAAGAAGCTTCCCTTAGCTGAATATAGTTTGAAAATCTCATTTGTACCTCGTTTATCTATTTATTTAGTAGGTCAACATTTTTTTAAGGAGGAGGAAAGGCTAAATCGGCTTGCAGTCCTAGTGCATATAAAATGTAGCCAGCTATTATCATCAAAGCACATTTCCAGACCATATCCATTATTGTTGACCATTTTGCATCATGAGAGCCAATCCTCATGGAGGCCGATTCTACTTTGATCTCAAGCTTTTGGGTCTTTTCTTCTAAACTAGAAAAGCTTTTTTTTATGTTTTCTTGCTCATTTATAACAACTTTAAGTCTTTCATCGTTTCTTAGTACGGTATCTGATAGTTGGGATAGACTCAAGTTGTGTCTTGACATATTGTTTCCATTTCTAAGACCTTATAATCTATATATTACAACATGACAAAACAAGAAGAACAAAAATTAGAGGCAGAGGTCATAATCGAGGGTGAGCCCCTAATTACGCAAAAAAATGACGTATTAGACGTTGATGCAAACGAAATAAGACCGGAAGACATAGAGAGCATGGTTCCTAAGATGAACGTTGCTATGACTCCTAGTCTAGAACAAAAAGAAATGTTGATAAGCGACGAACAATACATGGATGTTATTACCGGCATACTAACAGACATTAAAGAAGACAGAAAACAGGTGAGTGATTACATAGATAATTTTGCAGAAATGGTAATAAATGAAGGCGATGCGACGACTTCGTCAAAAGAAGCATTAGTGAATCTTGTCAAAATAAAAACAGATTTACAAGACAAGATGCTTAAGGCCGCAGATCTTATGACAAGGTTAAAGCTAAAAAACACGTATGCATATTCAGGACCCCACCTTAATGCCATGCAGCAAAACAATTTTAATATAGGTTCTGAGGCGGACTTCAGCAGAAAAGAATTGATCAAGGCCATAAATCAAGCCAAGAAGAAAAAGAAGGAGTAGGATGAGATACGCAATAGAAGAATGGTTAAAAGAAGAAGATGAGACGGGGATGCAAGGCCAACAAGGCATGGCTTCGCCAGATATGGGTGCCAATCCACAGGCGGGACAAACCCAAGACCCAAACGCCCAAATGAATCAAATGGGCAATGCCCCTCAAGAAGACCCGAACGTATCTAACCAAGAAAACGGCGAAACGGACCAAGCACAGAGCCAGGATCAGAGCCAAGAAATGCCAGACGTGAGTCAGGATCCTGTGGCCCCTGACATGCCGGAAGAAAAAGAAAGTGCAGACTTTGAACAGTGGAAAAACAACTACTTTAAAGAATCTATAAAAGGCGATGTCAACAAGCTAATTGAATTAATACAAAAAGTTAGAGATGAAGATCTAGATTCCTATCCCAGAAAGTTTGTTGAGGACAACCTACAAATATGTTTCTTAAGACAACATGCAAATATTGACAAGGCAAGCAAAGAAGTAAGAAGACTCGTTAAAGAGGATCTTGATAGAAATAATCCAACGGTTTCTTTAGTGAATCACATGGATGCCTCTTTTCAAAAGACACCAGACCTTAATAATGTGTTTATTAAACTAAAAGGTCTTTTAGGTATGAAAGGGGACCTACACCGTAAGTTTATATCATCGATTATAGGAGGAGTTCAAGTAGGCACGGGTGGAAACAATGAAGACGTTATATACAACGAGAGAGATTACTCCATAAGAATATCTACAAGATATAATGACAAATGGGGAAGAGTTGATATCGGCAAATGGTGCCTAAAAGAAGAGGATGCTTCAAAGTATCTAACAGACCCTGAGCAAAGAAGGCTTGAAGAAGGTTCTCCTGAAGAAAAGGATGTTCTAAGAAAAAGAGTAATAATCGAAAGCATTGCCGACATGTTCAAGAAAAGAGGGTTCTTGATCAACATAGTTGGCGAAGATGGTACAATATACACGTTAGGTTGGGATATATCTGGCAGTATAAAGGATGCTTATACAGATGGAAAAATTGTTGTTAAAATGATTCAGAGTACAAACTCTGAGGCCATGATAGATGACAATGGTTCGATCACTCCTTACATTGACATAAAAATACAATATAGCAAAGAGACTGGTGAGGTTGATGAAGATGGCAAACCAATGAAAGAGGAAATAGACTTCTTAGAAAGAATAGATGGTATGCTCTTTTTAACCGCTCAGTTTAACACGATAAAAGAAGTTTCATCTGGGTTCTCGGGCATGGTGCTTAAAGAAATACCATACTCAGGCAATCCTAGTGACCTAAAAGTTATAATGAGGTGTGTACCCTCGGCTCCAGAAGTTTTAATGAGACAGTGCTAACAAGTCAATCAAAGGAGAAAAGGTGAAACAATTCTTAGAATTCGTTGACAGAAAAGAAAGAGAATCAAGAAGGCACTTAAAAATCGTCTTAAAAGCTCTTAAAGAGTCTGGGTTGCACACTTATAACCATATAGATCATGAAGACTCATACATCTATGTAAAGTCTGACAATAAAGATCTCCCTTTTGAAGGGATAAGAATATACGAAATAGGAAGATCTTTAGCCTATAGAGTACAAAAAGAAAAAGACACAGAGCCATTTGGAAAAGCTTACTCTCTAGATCTTGAAGAAATGTTTAATGATTTCATGGGAGAGAATATGAAAGAGGAACAAGCAGGCAAAGCAGTCATAAAGGGAGTGATTAACGAGATAAAACAATTCTTTTCAAAAAGTGCTAAGGCACAGACTGCAATAGAAGAACTGGGCGACTCTAAGCCTGTAATAATCAAAACAGGCGGAACAGATTACTCAGGTATGGTAACAAGCAAAGTCTAAGGGGCAAAAGAACTGAAGGTATCGACTTTATCAAACCCTTCATCAGGACCAATTTGTTGAAAGCTTTTAATCATACGATCTATAACATCAGCCCCTATAGTTTTAGACCCTCCATTTGCTTTTATCTGTTCGCTTCTTGTCTTCATTCTTCTTAAAAGTTCAGGCAGATCTGACTCGTGTAGCGTGAATACTATTGCCCTCTTAAAAAAGTCTTTGCCTTCTACGTACTTTAAAGCTCCTTTTCTTGCTCCTATTGTCATGTTGGTCATGTCTACAACAACGTGTTTGCCCGAGTCTACGGCCTTTTTAAATTCTTGTTCTAACATTTTGTTAATTAAATCGTTTGCCTCTTGAATGTTGGAATAAACGCGAGTGGCCCATTTCATCCAAGGAGGAGCCTGTATCACAACACCAAAGTTTTCTTTGCCAGAAACTTTAGACCCTATTTCAGAGTCGCTAGGAGGCGTTTCAAACATGTTGTCGTAAGTCATGCCATAAGAAGATGAAACCTCATCGACTATGTTGTCTCTGCTCACTAGGTACACCATGTCTTTGGGGAACTTGTTTTTTATGAACGTACTCTTCCCTACAGCAGGCGGTCCAACTAAAACAACTATCTCTTTTTTATTGTTGTGGTTTTCATCACCAAATTCTTCTTGGGCGACAACTTCATAAAGCCATTTTCTAAAATTCATTGGTATTTTTCCTCAACAATATTTAGTTTTTGGTGTGTTTTTTAGAAAATGAATTGCAAAAATGATAAATATAGTTACAAGGAGGTAAACATGGAAAAAGAAGATTTAGACTTAGTTGCATTATTGTTAGCAATATTCCTACCACCAGTAGGGGTAGCAATCAAAAAAGGACTTGGTTTGCAGTTAGTTGTAAACGTAGTTCTTACATTTCTGGGCTACATACCAGGAATAATTCATGCATTATACGTTATACTGAAAGACTAATTTCGGAGTCGGTTTGATAGCCCTTCACAAAATGGAGGGCTATTATTTTAGAATGGCTTAGGTCTTCGAGAACCGGATCTTAAAAGACCCGATGGATTAGTTGAAGGCCTGCTTCTGCTTAACTGTCTGGCTCTATCTAATGCTCCCCTATAAGCTTCGGGAAACTTCTTCTTCATATAAGACATAATGCGTATCGCTTCTTTTGCGGTAAGAGCGTTTCTTAAAGACTCTACAAGCCTCGCCCATTCGTCAGGAGCGTCATGTAGAACTTTTGATCCATTTATCACAGCAGACCTAACAGACTTAACTTTTTCTAATTGTTCGCTCTCAGCTTTGGAAACCTCTTTGGTCTTGGGCTGTTCTTCTTTTCTTTCGGAACCAGAAGCAAGTCCAAATAAATCTTGCCAATAGTTTCTATCAGGATCATTGGGAGCAAAGACTCCGCTCAATGATCCCGGATCATCTACAACTTGTGCTCCCCTAATAGGTGCAGTAACAGGGGTAGCAGCTATTTGAGCCGCACCTCTTAAGACCTTGCCTGCTCCTCCTGCGATACCGCCGAGGCCAGATTTTAGTCTTTTTTTGGCCTTTTCTCTTGCTGCTTTATTGCCACCTAGGTATTGAAGGGCACCTACGGCACTTGAGCCTAGTCCTCCTAAAGCATCAAGTCCTCCACCAACTATATTTCCCGATCCCCTAACAGCCTGTCCTAGTATGTTACCTGCGGCCCCGGCAGCAAACATAGATGGGCTGGCGAGCAGCTTTACCAAGTCCACTTCATCGAGACTCATTAAAACTTCATAATCTTGCTGTATGCTTAGATGTTCCTTAAAGTCTAATCCATGGCATTCGACCTGCGTTGCCGACTTTAGGGTCGAGGGAGTTCTTTCGTGCTTAATCATACGCTCATGGTGAGCATAAGTTTTTTGCCCATGATCAACTTCTTCCTCATCAGTTTTTGGCCCCATCTTTTGAACAGCATCTGCTGCTGTAGGCGTGAAGTACAGAGAAGAATAGTGACTTCTCATATACCCATCGGGATAAGCCCAATGGGCGGTTCCTGAGCGGACCGCTTTTTCTGATAGGAGCTTTGTTTTGCCGGTTTTTTCTAACCACTCTGTGAAGTTCATTAGCTTTATGTATGCTTATGAACTTTAAAGTTCCATTAACTACTTGATGGTTAGATCTAAAGATTAAAAAACAGCCTGAGTCTGTACACTATCTTTGACCAAAAAGAAGTCTTGGCATCATACTCCAAAAACATTATACGAAACATAGCATCGTTCTCGATAAGACTAATCAGAGGGTCTTTCATTTTTGCTCTCCATAAAAAAAGAAGTTAGACAAATTCCTAAAGCTATTCCAACAAACATAGTGCTTAAACAAGCACAAAAGTATTGCATATTAGTTACGTACATTATACTTCCTAAGATACTTTGTGTTTATTTTTGTATAGCTCTTGAGCCATCTTAGACAAGTCTAGTGGGTTTAAAGACTCCCCAGATGCTTGGGGCGTTTCTTTTCTAGAACTGTTTCGTTTGTCTAATTCTTCGTTGAAAGCTCTTGCAACGTGTTCAAATTGATCTGGGTAGTCCCATGGCAAAGGTCTACAGCATCTTTTGCACACATAAGGTCCATTATAACCTATGTGTCTATATTGTCCAAAATCTCTAGGAGCATAAGTGTGGACTCCTATGCATTTAAGGTCTACCAAAGATCCACAATGGGTGCAATTGGCAAGATGAATAAGTTGAGTATTAGTGTAAATAGGAGCGATAATGCTATTGATCAGATTCCTGAGTCCAGGAAACCTTGCATGAACTCCTCTAAATCTCCACTCACACTTTTTGCAAGTCCAAATTTCGAATAAGTTGTAGTCATAAACGTTCACGACAGTATCGCATCGAGGACAACACAGGTGCATTTTTAGCTCCAATCGTTTAAGAGACACCTACATAGGGTACAATGAAATTGAGGCTAATTTGAAATTTGAGCAGTGACACAATATCATTATACCACTGATTCGGGCGATTTTAAGCTCTTGGCTATTTTTGATTTTAGGGCGACCAAAAGCTAAATAAAAATTATGGCCGCCCCATTTGTAGACATACTCCTAAATTCCAATCGATCAAACCTTAGTGGGGCACTAGCAAGAGGGGACTTAATCTCTTTTAGCTATGCTTTTTACAAGCCGGGGCATGATCCTTCTCCACTAGTTTTAGTCACAGATCCAGACTATCCAGTCAATGCACAGCCAAACAAAGGACTATACATAAGAGGCATTAATTTGCATTATCTGACATTTCCAGTCATAAAAAAGTTAATTTTTCCAAATAACAACGTATCTGTCTGCCAAAATCCTAATTTTACGTATCAATCTATCAAAAACAATGGATATATAAGCTCAGCCTTCCGACAATACAAAAAAAGAGGCATAGGATCGCTTAAAAAGCTCGACTGCCGATTTATTGTTAACGCAATGGCTATGTCTAGGTCACTAGATCCAAACGAAATAGAAGCCATAAGAAAATCTGTGCGGGATCAAATAAATCGCATAGTTAATCCACCAGCTACCGCTACCGAGGAAACCCCATTTAATTAGATTCAAACTCTTTTAACAACAAGATGACAGAAGCTTTAGACAACCTGGGTAGAAAAATCAATAGCACCAATATGAGCATTGGTGAGCTGAAGGGTCTTATCGGGACCCTCATGAAAAGCAAGGTAGGTCCTGCCAAACCAATTAGCAATACAGAGAAGCCGTCAGAAGGAGCATCAGGAGATAGACAATTTGACTACGGGCCACTGGTGCAGGCGTTTGAAAAATATGTAAAAGGACATAGTCAAGACATAAGCGAGCAAGCAAACCTTGTAGAAGAAATAAAATCGCTGCTGTCTGATATTGGGCAAAAGAAAGAAGGAACAAAAGGACAAGAGAAGGATAAAGGAGAAAAAAGCGAACAAAAAGAAGAAACATTTCCAGAAAAGTTCATGGCTAGTCTTAAAAACTTTTTTAAGAAGGATTTCAAGCAAGGAGAAATAGTCTCTGAGTCCACAGAAGGACTCTATAAAGTATTTAGCAAAAAAGGATCTGGGTACACACATGACGTTTACTGTGAAAGATGGCTTCACCAAGTATATGATACCCTAACAAAAATAGCAGAAAAAATGTCCGTAGCGGACGTTGTAAAAACAAGCGACATAGTAAGTGAAATAAAAGGTGATTCCTTTTTTGATGACGCAAAAAAAGCTTCCGCAAGTGCTACAGAGCGAAATTCTAGTGTGGATTTTGGAGTTCCAAGAGAGCCTCGTATAAGAAGCTTTGATGAGAGTGAATATCAAGAATTCATGGAAAGATTAGATCGAGCAGAACCTTTTGAGATTCAAATAAGCAGTCTTGAAGACGCAAAAGACTTTTTTCTAAGTTTGCGTTCCGGCAAAGCGTTCAAAGGACTAGTAGGAGCAGCAGATTTAACGGATAAACAAATTAAATCATGGGCTGGATCTTATTCGACAAATGTGGATGACATAGTCAAATACTTTCGCAAAGAAATTGGCGGGTTAAGCTTCGAAGACGCATACCAGAACAACGAAAAGTTCAGAGCAGCATATGCCAGATCTGGCAGAAAGTTTGATGATGATTCTCTTAAAACAGACCAAGAGAAAAAAGGTGTTATGGAATCCATAATACAACTAGAAGCGAGAAGGCTAAAAGCTTCGGGAAGACAAGAAAGAAGAAGAGAAGACATAGAGCAAAGAAATAGAGACCTTCAGATAAGAACCATATCAGCTTTAGAAAAATTTACATTAGGGTTTGAGGTTCTCAATACAGCCATAGAAGGATTAATAGACAAAGAAAGAAAGTTTGTACAAGATATAAGAGCGGCAGCATATGAAACAGCTGGGGTTACAGGAGAAACGCGATCTCTACAAAAAAGTTATGAAGACATAGGAAAAAGCTCCATAAGAACAGGTGTTGCAAGAGAAAAATTTCAAGAAGCATTTTTAAGAGGAACTAAGTCTGGATTGAGAGACCAGAAAAAGCTTAATTCCCTAGTTAGTGCACAGTTAAACACAGAAAAGCAAATAGGAGTAGAGGCTGGTTCTCTTGGGGAACAATTTTTAGAGTTCGGCAATTCTTTTAAGTTCAATGAAGATCAAATAGCTGCTGTGGGAAGGGGAATTAGAAACGTAGGAAGAGATTCTGGGGTGGTGGGGGATCGATTAAAGCAAGCTGTTGATTCAAGCAAGCAGTTTGTTGATCAAATGAGAAAGGCAAGCACAGCAACGGCAGGAAGTGTTTCTAATGTCATAGGGCTTCAGGCTGAGTTTCAAAAAGTAGGAGTGGAGGGAGGCAAATTATTAGGAGCCTTAAGCTCAACATCAGGTTTTCTAGAAGCAGACACACAAACCTTAGCCTTAGTTGCTAATGCAGCAGCCAGAGCCGGATTAACACAAGAAATGTGGAATGGTGAGATACTAAAAAGCAATAAAAATATAAAGCAATTTAATAGTGGATTAATGCAGCAAGCAAGAGCTCTAGGTTTAGCAGGAAGTAATGCAGAAGAAATGAGAGCAAGCTTAGAAAATATGTCTGCACTGGATAAACGACTATTGAACATGAGGTTTAAGGCTGCGTTTGGAATGGAATCAGGAGAACTAGTTGGTGCTATTGAAGCACTAGAAAATAAGTCAAGAACTCTAGCAGAAAGACTAACAGAGTTAAATAAAGAAAAAGCAAAAAACCTTACGCTAGAAGAAAAAGCCAAAATAGCTGAGGACGAAAGAAGACTCAAACTAACAGCGGCCCTAGCCCCATTAACTGCTATTTCTGAAGCTGCTAAAGGCACGAAAAGCATGGATGAGGCTTTAGCCAAGTTTGGAAAGAGAAGAGGAGAGTTTGAAGAGGACATAGCAGCAATAGGGCAAGCATGGACAAGCGAGAGAGACGTAGCCAGATCATCTCTAAAAACGGCTGTTAATACTTTAAATGAAGGGCTCAAGAAGGCTGGAAAGAAAGAGCTTTCTATAGATTCTAAGAAAATAGAAGACGCCCTTAAAGACGAAACAAAATTTAGAGAATTAACGTCAGAGCTATCAAAAGCAGAACAAGAACTTTCAACAGCACAAAAAGCCCAGCTAGACCCATTAAGCTCAATGAATCAAACGCTGCTTCAAATGAATGATACTTTAAGAGATATAAGCAAGAGTTTGATATCCGGTTTGTTCAGTAGTTTTATAGGAAAAGAGTTACTTTATCTTGTTGGAACGATAAGCGGAGTAGCGTCATCTTTCTCACAAGGCAAAGAGTTTGTAAAAGACACAGCTGCGTTCCTTAACACATTCTTTAGATACAAAGATCCCAGCGGCCAAGACACGATGCAGGACCCAAGAGGGTTTATTACAAAAGCCTTCGCAGACTTACGTGATTTTATATTTGGACCAAAAGTAGCTGCGGATCTTGGAGGAACAATAAAAGTTGATGAAGCTAGCAAGGCAGCGACTACAGTTACTTCAAAAGCAGAAGAAACTGCTGCGAAGGTTGTAGGATCTAAAAGACCAGACACTGTTAAAGAAGTTGCTAGCTCTTGGCAAGACCAATTGCTAAGTGTAAACAATTCTATGCTTGATACATTGAAAAGAATAGCAGACTGTGTTTGTTCTGGGGCTAAACAAACGGTCGAGCAAACTAAAGAAAAAGCAATGCCTTCTATACAAGAAGGCCTTACACCAATAACTGTACAAGAGGGAAAGATAGTGCCTCCTGAGGCGAGTGCCCCAGCCCAAGTAGTGGAACAGACCGCAGGTAAAGCAGCAAAAAGAGCAAAGCTTTCCCCAGAAGAAATAGCTGCTCGGAAAGCTTCGGGACAAGCTGCCAAACAAAAAGCAGAAACCATGGGAGTAAGTCCTGCTGTTTGGAGACAGGCAAAGAAGCAAGAAATAAAAAACATAAAGCAGCAGCAAGGCCTGAATAAGATAGAGAAAAAAGAACTTATAAGTGAAGTTTCTAATGGAAAAAGAACAAAAAATATAATTAAACTTGAGCAGTCTTACATAGACTCCAGAGAAAAAAGAATAAGTCAAGTTGAAGTTCCAAAGGTAGCTGGAATAGATCTTAATGATTTAATTTCTAGTGGCAAGGAAATGGCAAAAACCGCTGCAGGGATATTAGTACTAGCAGCCGGTGCAGTAGCCTTGGCATCAGCCATAGTATTCTTATCTGGAAAGATCATGGATGCATTTAATCTAGACGCTACAAAAATAATACAGACTGCTGGTACAGTAGGGGCTTTAGCTGCTGCTGGTGCAGCCATAGCAGCCGCTGGCTATGGAGCTTACAAGCTTTTAACAAGTGAACAAGAAATAGTTAAATTTCCAAAGATAAGTGAAATATTTAGTGAAGACCTAGCATCAACAGTAGCAGCCCTTCTTATACTTGGACCCGCTTTGGTTCTATTGGGTGCAACTATAGTTAAACTAGCTCAAATGATTGTTGGAGCTTTTGGTTTAGACTTATCGACCGTTGCAGAAACAGCTGGAACCGTAGCGGCCATAGTAGCGGCTGCGGGGGCGTTAACACTAGCTGCTAGTGAGGCTTTAGAAGGATTTAAAAAGCTATCAGACAACGATCTACTAAAAGACCCAAACAAAATAAAAGACTTGATGTGGAAAGGAGCAAAAGCACTCCTAATTCTAGGGCCAGGATTAGTGCTTTTGGGTGCCACTATAGTTAAGATTTCTCAGATTATATTAGGCATAATGGGACTTGATGCATCAACGATAGGAGCGGTTACAGGAAAAGTTGCGGCACTGATAGCCGGAACGGCGGCAATTGCTGGGGCGGTAATTGGAGCTATGGCCGGTTTATATGGCTTAGGCCTTTTAGATGATTATGCTTCAAAGTTTGTGCCAGAAATAATAAAAGGCGGTATGGCCTTAATGATTCTAGCTCCTGTTATAGTTTTCTTAGCAGCAGCCCTAAACAAACTAATTAGTGGTATATTGGGAATAATGGGAGTAGATGCAGGAAAAGCAGCTAAGGTTGCTTACGACGTTGCTGCATTGATAGCGTCTACCGCACTTATATCTGTGGCTATAATTGGAGCCTTAGCAGGATTAACTGGCTTGGGTCTATTGTTACCCACAGCTTGGGCATATGTTGGGCCAATGGCTGCCGGTGCCGCTGCTCTTTTTATACTTACTCCGGCAATAGTAGTTCTAGCTAGTGCCTTAGTTAATATGATGAAAGGAATATTAGCAACAAGAGAAATGGATGCTTCAACAGCAGCTAAAACCGCTTATCAAGTTGCAGGAATAATAGCTGCAGCAGGTGCAATAGCTGTATCGGTGATGGCTGCAATGGCTGGACTAGCTGGACTAGGTTACCTTGCAGCTGCAACTACAGCTGCAATACCAGCAATGATAGGTGGAGCAATAGCTCTTTATGCGTTAACACCAGTTGTTCTATCTTTAGCTTCTTCGATAATAGAAATGGCTGGTTCAATCGCTGGTTCTTTGCTGTCTTCCGATGAAATAAAAAAAGTGGTAGAAGGAGTTTCCTCCATACTTGGCGGAGCAGCTAAAATAGCACTATCTATTTTGGCTTCCGTTGCTGGGCTATCTATTTTAGGCCTATTCTTCGCATCTGCTATGTTGGCTATACCTCTTATGTGGTTAGGCACTAGGGCATTTAATGCTCTAATAAACCCAATAGTCGGATTTATAGGAGCGGTAAAAGAAGCATCTAACAAGATAGGAACAACTATAAATCCTGCGGAAGCAGAGAGTATGTCTAAGGGTATTGCCACAATCCTTCAGTCTGTCGGTGATATAACTAAAAATGTAGCATCCGCCTCCACTTCATTGGCGTCTATGCCAGTTTACGGAGGATTTTGGAATTGGCTTATAGGCTCAAAAATATCAGATCGCATGTGGGACGGAGTCAGGGCCCTCAAGGATTTAATGGCTCCAATAATAGCGTACGTTTCAGCAGTCAAGTTGTTTTCAGGTGTAGTTGGAAGAATAGTGGATCCAAGAGAAGCTAAGCCAATGGGAGAAGGAGTTAGCTCAATACTCCAGTCTTGTGCCTCTATAACAGATTCTATATTCAAATCTGCTGAGCCTTTAAAGAAGATGTCTAAGTACCAAGGATTTTTTAATTGGTTACGTGGAAAAACAGTAGGAGACATGGTTGATAGTGGAGTAGACGCATTAAAGAATTTAAGTGGGCCAATAACAAGATACGTTGCAGCAATCAAAGCGTTCTCATCTAAAGTGGGAGGCACTCTAAGCCCCAGGATGGCTGCTGAAATGGCAGTTGGAGTTGAAGATATACTGTGTGCTGTAGGGGGCGTTTCAAGAATAATCCTTAAAAATAAAGAAAATCTTAGCGGAATAAAATACAAAGAGTGGGGTTGGTTCGGAACAAACTACGTCAAGCAAATGAATTCTGGTGCCGTTGCTTTGGAAAAGATGAGTGAACCAGTCCTAAGCTACGTAGCAGTAATAAAGAGGTTCTCTAAGAGACTGGGAAGAAGACTCAACCCAAGACTAGCAGCTTCTATGGCTAATGGTGTTGCAGAAATAATATCTGGAACGGGGGAAGTTACAAAAAAGGTTCTTGAAACAAGAGAAGAACTAAGCAAGATAAAAACCTCCACAGGATGGGGCTGGTTTAGAAAAGACTATGTCAAAAAGTCTAGAGAAGGAGTAAAAGCACTCAAAGAGCTGTCGGGACCAATAATAGAATATGTAGATACAATAAAAGGCTTCTCTTCAGAAGTAGGTAGAAAGTTAGATGTTAGACAAGCAGCATCCATGGCAAGAGGAGTTGCAGAAATTCTTGGAGCATCAGGTGATGTAACAGAAAAGATTGTAGCAACAAAAGATAAGTTAGTAAAAGTAAAAACGAGTGAAGGGTTCTGGCTATGGGCTACCAACATACCAGACGCAATGAATAAAGGAGTGAAAGCCTTAGGAGAGCTTAAGCTCCCAATAATAAACTACGTATCTTCTATAACAGATTTCTCTAAAGAAGTTGGTAGCAAAGTTAAACCACAAGAGGCTAAAGCTGCTGTTAAAGGCTTACAACAAGTAGCGGGTGTTGTTGAGGTGTTTAGTTGCGTTCTAAACCATTTGAAAGATAGAATAAACCCACTAACAAAGAGCGGTTGGTTCGTAGATTCTCCAATAGAACAAATGGTTAAGGCCAAAAAAGAAATGGACAAGTTCTTTCCAGTATTGGCTCAATTCATAAACTCAATGATACAGAATGTCAGCAGTTCATTTAAAAATGTTGGCGAACTAAAAGCCACTGTTAAAAACTTGAGTTCTATATCACAAATATTCCAAAAAGTTGGTGAGACAGTAGCTGTAATAAGAGAAAAAATTGTACCGATAACAAAATCAGGTTGGTTTAGTGGATCAGACGTAGAAGCAATAAAAGGGGCTATACCAAAGTTCAATGGATTCTTTGTTTCTATTTCTAAGTTTATAACAGATGGAATAGTGGGTCCAATTTCAAACATAGATGATGGATCTAAGTTAAAAGAATCAGCTAAGAAGTTAGTTGGGGTATCGCAACTGTTGAAAGAGACATCGTCTTCTATGAGCTCTTTGCAGTCAATGATAGGTTTAACCACAGATGGATTTTTCTCTTCTTCCCCAATGAAAACAATAAGTGCAAACAAGGATAAGTTTACACAATATTTTGCTGGAGTATCGGGTTTCATTAACTCTGGAATTCTTGAGCCCATAAAGAAAATAACCAATGCGGAAGGTTTGGTTGAGGCTGGGGCCAAACTTAAAGATATAGGGTGTTTTATTTATGGGATAAAACTAATATTGGATAACTTAAGCGGAGTGTTCTCTTTGATGGAGAGCAAATCAATATTTGAAAAAGCACCATTAGAAAAAATAAGAATTAACAAGGATCAATTCTCAAAGTACCTAGAAACGGCAAAAGATTTTGTACTCTCAGGATTGCTGAAGCCGTCGTTGGAGCTTCCTTCTGAGGAGATAACAGTTGGTGCAAACAACCTAAAGCAAACGGCATATCTACTGGCTGGCGTTCCGGTTGTGATCAAGGGTTTGGTCGGTGCTGTGTCTTTAGCGGTTGATAAAGATGACTTCTTTGGTGAAACACCAATGAAAAAAATAGCAGATTCTAAAGGAGCTTTTTCTGCTTACTTTAAAGAAATAGCAGCATTTGTGAGAGACGGAATAGCACTCCCAGTTAAAAAAGAGCTTGATGGAATAGACTTAGCAGGATCTTCAAAAACCATGTCAGCTATGTCAAACATAGTAGCGTCTGTAGTTCCCATTATAAAGAACCTAACAGGCGTCATGGGAATGATGAGTGGTGAAACTGTAGACAAGCTAGACACCGACTTCCCAATAGACAAAATATTATCTTATAAAAATTTATTTGCAGACTACTTCAAGAAGATAGCCGTATTTTTAAGAGACGGAATTGTTATACCAGTTAAAGAGGTTTTTCCTGATACGAAGGGGATAAGACAAGCTTCTTCTACTCTATCAGCAATGAACAATATAGTAAGCTCAGTGCCTAGGGTAATCTTAGGAATGTCTAAGGGTTTTGTGCCTCTTGTTGAATCGGGGCAAGACCTAAGCAAAGAAGTCCCGATGGAAGCAATAATAAACAGCAAAGAAAAATTTGCAAAATGGTTCTTTGAGATAGCCCATTTTCTTAAAGATGGAGTAGTAAACCCAATAAACAATGTTATCGGGGATCCAAAAGAAATAAGAAAAGCTGGTTCGACATTGAGTGCAATGAGCAACGTTGTAGGCTCAATGTCAAGTATAATAAAAAATCTTGCACAAATGTTTGTTGGGTTAAATGAGAGAGAATGCCTTAGGGAAGCCCCAGCAGAACTTATAGCCTCACAAATAGAAAAGTTTTCTGGTTGGTTTTACAGCATTATAAGCTTCCTAAAAGTAGGCATAATAAACCCTGTGAACGCTTTGGTGCCAGATGCCAAAGAGATGGACGGAGTCAGAGTAAAGTTAAGAGTATTAACAGCCTCCATGTCAGCCATTCCAGAAATGTTTGATGAACTAGGTGGCTCCATAAGCCTGTTTTCAAAGGGATTCTTATGGAGAATAATAAACGGATTCAAGATAAGCAAATTAAGTAAAAACTTCATTTCAATGGCAAACATTATAAATGAGGGTATTGTAAAACCAATACAAAAGTTCTTACCAAGTTCTGATGAGCTATCTGAGGTCAATGATCAACTGACTGAGTTCATCATGATAATAGAAAAAGTAGCAAGCACTATGGGCTTAGCTGGGCGAGCCTTTCTTGGAATAAAGCCTATGGACCTAGACGGCATAGTTTCAATGAAAGAAGGGGTCCAAAAAGTATCTGATCCTAAGGTGTTTGAAGCAGAAGTTCAAAAGGCCATAAGAGGCAGATCCGAGATGGCAATAAACATGGCCGAGAAACAGGCCGAAGCTGCTGCGATAGTTGCACTATCCAAGAAGACGGGAAGAACAGACTTGTCTGGTGTTGAGGTTGACACTCAAGTGGACATGGAGAAGAAAGTTGTTAAAGCTGTAGCAAGATGGTCTAAAGAAAATCATGATGATGCACTAGAGGTGAGAGCCGTAAACGAAGGAATCAATGCTGGTGCAGGTGGACCAGGAAGATCGGCCTTGCCAGCAGCTGCAACTCCTAAAAAGGGACAAATCACACCTCAACCCAAGACAGCAGAGGCGAGTGAGGCTCTTAAAGGTGCAAGTAAAAAGAAAGAACCAATAAGAGTTGAGGCTGTAGAAAGGTATGAGTTCAATGATGCAGAAGAAAGAAACGATGCCATAGAGAGTGCCACAATGTTAGCTAAGGCAGAGATACTTAAAGCAATAAAAGGAGTTTCAGGTGAAAATTACAGTATAGGACCTGAGGTGCTATCTGGGGTTAAGTATAAGTCTAAGGCTCAATGGATGAAAGACCACGGTGAAGCAAAAGTTGAGGCAGAATATATTCCAAAATTTGCAGAAGGTGGTGTTGTTAGCAAAGCAACATTAGGTGTTATAGGCGAAGCTGGACCTGAGGCTGTTGTTCCTCTTAGTGGTATAGAAAAATACTCAAGTGGAATAATATCAGGTCTTTATGAAATAAATTCAACCCTAAAGAAAATTTTGAGCCAGATAACTAAAAGCGGCAAAAAAGCTTTTACTTCATCAATATCTCGTGGAGAAGCAGGCAGCTTTGACGAAGGTGATGCTCCTGTTACAAACACTTTTCTTGATATAGGAAAAGGTGCTCTATCTGTTGGCTTAGGTGTTGCATTAGCCCCTGCTATATCAAAAATGTTGGAATCATTTAAAAAATCCATGGCCGATATTGTTAAGGTTGTAAGCGGTAGCTCAAAAAACAATACACCCGCTAAGGGGGCAGCAGCAAGCGAAGGGTCGGGCATACTAGGAACATTATATTCTATTGGAGAAGGATTGTTTTCAATGATTCCTTCTTTTGAATCTAATCCAGCAGATTGTTGTGGAGCTGTCGCAGAATCTGCTGACGGTTTGTTCGGAAGCTTAAAAAATAATCTGCCTAGGTCTATTGTTGATAAGTCTACATCTGCTTTTGAGGGCGTTAAATCTCGTTCAGGAAAAGCATTCAGTGAAATGTCAAGCTATTTCTCAAGTTCTTTTGCTCCACTAACCAAGGGTTTCACAAGATCGATGAATGCAGGAGAAGGAATATTTACATCTCTCTCCAGAGGAATTCAGTCACAGTACATGTCAATCACAAAAGGAAAGTCTGTGTCGGAGATGGCTCAAGGAGCTTTCGAACAGATTAAGAGCAGCGGAGTAAAAGCATTTAATTATATAAACAGTAACATACCTCAATCATGGAAAGAAAATGCAAGCAAAGCATTTTCTACAATAAACAATAAAATACCACAATCGGTAAAAGATACTTCAGCAGAAGCTTTTAAAGTAATAAAAGAAAAAGGTAGTAAAGCCATATCAAGTGTGGGAGGATATCTATCAAGTAGCTTTGCCCCTCTAACAAAGGGGTTTACAAGGTCTATGGAAGCGGGTGAAGGTATATTTAAGTCTTTGTCTAGAGGCATAACATCACAATACATGTCCATAACCAAAGGCAAGCCAGTATCAGAAGTAATATCTAATTCTTTCAGCCAGATAAAAGACAACGGAATCAAAGCATTCGAAACTATAAAAAGCAAGATACCACAATCTTGGAAGGATAATGCAGGTAAGGCTTTCTCTAGTGTTAAGGATGGTGGTATCAAAGCATTTAATTACATAAGCAATAAGATACCACAATCTGTAAAAGATAACGCAGCAAAAGCTTTTGGAACAATAAAGGACGTAGGTGGAAAAGCCTTATCTAGTGCTGGGAGCTATCTGTCTAGTTCATTCGCACCATTGACAAAGGGCTTCACAAGATCCATGGAATCTGGTGCTGGCGTGTTTCAATCTGTTTCTCGTGGCATAACGTCACAATATATGTCTATTACTAAGGGCAAGCCAATATCAGAAATAGCAAAGGGAGCTTTTGACCAGATAAAAGACGGAGGATCTAAAGCGTTCAGCTACATAAGTAATAATGTGCCACAATCATTGAAGGACAATGCCGCTAAGGCGTTTAATGTTGTTGGAGGATATGCAAGCAAAGCATTCTCCGGAATGTCAGGATTCTTCTCCAGTTCTTTTGCACCTCTGACCAAAGGATTTACCAGATCCATGGAAGCAGGAGAAGGAGTATTTAAGTCTCTTTCAAGAGGAATGACTTCTCAATTTATGTCTTTGACCAAAGGAAAATCAATATCAGAAATAGCAGGCAATGCTTTCAGTAGCATAAAAGAATATGGAAAGAAAGGTATGACCTTAGCGGGCGGAGCCCTAAAGGGACTAAAAGAAAAAGCACAAGGTGGAATCAGTTCAGCAGGTGGTGCTGTTAAGTCCTTGTTCTCCAAGAAGGCCGGTCCAGAGGGTGCAGTCGCCTCAGTTGGAGCTCCCACAGCAGCAGTAGCCCCTGTAGAGAACGTTAAGAAGATTGGTGAAGCAGGTGAATCAGTAAAGGGCAATTTTGAAGGAGTCAAAGAAGCACTCAAAAATTTAGCAGAAGGACTTAAAAGCTTTGCAAATAAAGAATCTTTCTTAGGAGCTCTTAACTTAATTCCAACAGGAATTGGTTTGACGGCTATGATACCTGGATTCCTTGGAGCCAAACTAATAGAGAAAACAGACGGAAAAAAGATTGCAGCATCTCTTGGAGGTCTAGCAGAGGGTCTAAAGTCCATGGCCAGCGGCAAGGTTTTACTAGGAGCAGGAGCCATATTACTATCTTCAATAGGCTTACTTGGTCTGTTACCAGCTTTACCAGGATTAGCCATACTAGGAGCAATGTCTGGTTTGGTTACTTCTGGTTTGACTGCATTGTCAACAGGTTTGACAAGCTTTGGCTCAGCTGCTGCTAACCCCATGATGTGGCTAGGCATACTAGCGATAGCAGGGCTGGGTGCTGCCCTTATACCTCTTGGATATGCATTAAGTACTTTGTCTCCTTTAGTTGCAGCATTTGGAGGTGTTATATCGACAGTGTTGGGCGGAATAAGCGGAATAATAACTGCGGTAGCAGATGGAATGGTTAACTTTTTAGGAGCGGTGAGCCTAGAAAAAGCTGCGGGCCTTGTTGGCATAGCAGGAGGACTTGTTGTTCTGTCCGGAGCCATAATAGCTTTCTCTGCAGCAACTGCTGCTGCTGGTTGGATAAGCTTCTTTGGGGGAAACAGTTCAACCTTAGATAATATTGTAAGACTTGCAGACGCAGGACCCAACTTAAATACTTTTGCACAGGCTCTTACAACTATAACAGGAGCTTTATCTGCCTTTGAAGAAAGCCTAGCTAACATAGACGGAATAGAATCCGGTCTTAACAGACTAATAGAAGTAGCAATAAACTTAGGTTCTGTTGCTCCAATGTTAGAAATACTAAGCTCTCTTCCAGCGATTGGACAAGTTGCTACACCAACAGCAACTGTTGAGTCCGCTGCTATTCCAGCGATTGGACAAGTTGCTACACCAATAGCGACTGTTGAGTCCGCTGCTATTCAAGAAACTCAAACAAGACAAATGACTCCAACAAACTTTAAGAGTCAATTCACAGATGAGTGGAGTGAAAAGTACCACCCAGCCCCAGGACCAGGGACCGTTTCAGCCACGTCAGAAATAGAATCATCATTGGCACAGAAAAAAGAAACGGGATTATCAGTAACCTCTCCAACCGCTGCTGTGGAGTCCTCTTTAGTGCAGAGCAAACAAACGGACGCCACGTCTGTATCGCCAGTCCAGAACACTGAGAAGGCAGTTCTTGCATCTGCGGGCAAAGCAGAAGGAAAAGAAAAGGGTGTATTTGACATCGGTTCTATGGGAAACACAATCAACTCCGGACTAAAGGCTGTATTTGTTGATCTACCGGTAATGATTGGCGGCTTGTTAATATCCGGATTAAAAGCCGTATTTGTTGATCTACCAGTAATGATTGGCGGCTTATTAATATCCGGATTAAAAGCCGTGTTTGTTGATTTGCCAAATCTAGTTTTAAGCGGATTAGGTTCCTTAGGTTCTATAATATTATCTGGTTTGAAGATGGTTTTTATGGGCATTCCTAAAATGATAGGAAAATTTGTACTAGGTGGACTTAAGTTTGTTTTGAGTGATTTGCCTCAAATGATAATGTCTGGTTTGGGTTCTTTAGCCTCTTTAGCATTAGCTGGGTTGCAAGCGGTGTTTGTCAAGCTTCCAACAATGCTTTTGTCTGCTTTGGGATCATTGGGATCAGTAGTGCTTAACGGAATAAAAGCTGTGTTTGTTACGCTTCCATCTTTATTGGGAGGTTTAATAATCAGCGGAATGAAAGCCATATTCTTTGATCTACCCGTTTGGTTAGGCAAAACAATATTCGATGGCATAACCTCTCTTTTATCCGCCATCCCTGGTGCTATGTACAATGCTTTATACGCAGCCGCCTCAGCCGTAAATGCGGGATGGATAGTAGAGGGCTTGTTTGGAGGAGGAACTAAGAAATCAGCAACATCAAAAGAATCTACAACTAACGTTGAAACACCTACAGCTAAAGCAGAAAGCTCTTTAGCAGCTAATGTTGAAGCACCAACGAATAAAGTAGAAAGCTCCTTGTCTGATGTGGCCGTTCAAGAAACAAGAAAAATGACTCCAACAAACTTTAAGAGTCAATTCACGGATGAATGGAGCGAAAAATATCATCCTGCACCAACTGAGAATTTATCAGGTAAATTGTCATCACCAGAATCAATTAGGCACATAGACGAAGTTGTTTCAGGAAGAAACTTGTCCTATGGATCTATAAAAGAATCTCATATAGGCAACGCGATGCCGGGAACCAGCTTAGAAGCAGCCATTCCAAGCCAAGTAGAATCTGTTGGGGGCAAACCATCAACTACAGTTCCAGTGGCTGTAAGCACAGCTTCTCCGACTGCGGCAAACAGAGCCAACATAGAACAGAAGTTGATGAAAGACAAAGCTTCGCTATCGCCAGCTAAATCAGAGGTGGTGTCGCCAGAGCTAGGAGCTCTTACCACAGAAACAGAAGAACAAACAGTGGTACTAAACCAAATGAAAGAACTATTTGAACAATTCCTAGAAATGCTTAAGCCAAAGTCGCAGGCAAGTACCGGAGAGGGTGGAGAACCAGGTAGCACCGTACCCAAGAATGTAGTTGGCAAGCCAACTAACTATTATAGAAGAGTATCAGGAAATGTTGGTCAAGGACCTGGAAAAGCAACAGTAAATCTAGGAGCAAAAGCAGTTTCATAATAATTAGAGGTTAAATGACAAAAGCTACAATACCAGGCGGAGATTTAGTAGAAATAGATGAATGCTATATTGAAGTGGTAAATTACGCAACAATACCAATGACAATATTGCCGGACATTTCTGACTCAAAAAGTGCAAATTACACGAATGAAAACGCAATAGGAAGAACATCTCCTTTCGTTATATTTGCGAACGGAGAGCTAAGAACAATATCTTGGACATGTCACTGGATTATAAAGAAGACAGAGGACCCTGAGACTTATCTGGGTTACATAAGAACCTTGCAGAGTGCTTGCTATCCCGAAAATATGTCGGGACATCCTCCTCCACTGTGTAGGCTTAAATGCGGAAGTCTGTTATCGGGTGGAGAGTTATGCTGTGTGCTTAAAAGCTACAGTATAAAATTTGACACATCAGTTCCTTGGGAACAATCTTGGATGATACCGTACAAGCTAGATATAGACCTTCAGTTTGATGTGGTATATGACCAAACTAGTTTGCCAATAACTTCAGACATAATAGGAGATATCTAAAAATGGCTAATCATATAGAAGAAACAAACATAGACCCTAGAAGATTTGTTCCCGTATCTAGCAGATATGCTAGTTCTAACGTTGTGTACTACACAGAAAACAAACTTCTAACTTTCGCAACTTATAAAAAGAAACAAAATAATCAACCAAAAAACACAGGTCTTAAAACAAAGTTTTATGTAGTCACACCAGGAACCGAATACAGACCAGATCTAGTATCAGCAAAAGTTTACGGAACACCTGACTTTTGGTGGCGTGTCATGGAGTACAACAACATAAAAGACATATTTGACTTTAAGGCCGGATTAAATCTTAAACTTCCTAACTCTTTATTGGCTTAAAAATGGAACCAGAAATATCTTGTATATCAGAATATATGTGTAACGAAGAGCAGCATCCAATAGACGGTGCTGTTTACACTCCTTATGTAGAACTAACAGTTGGGGGAAACGTTGTTTTATTGACGGGTAATCGATCTTCACCCGAGGTCCAGAACCATGCTGCAATACAGTCTTTTCAGTATGGAACTACAATGGGACAAGGTGGGTGTGGAATAAAAGTAGAAATAGTAGACGAAGGAGGAATTCTATACAAAAATATAGTCAAAGGATTAAACGCTGATATAACAAAGGCTCTATCGGCGGTTACGGGTGTTAATTCTTGTAAAGCAAAATTTGGTTGGGTGGTTAAAACATGCGATGGTAACACCGATGTAATTACAAATGAATCTAGAAGTAGCTGCGGGGACGGTGGTGGTGAGCTGTGGTTTTTGCCTAAAAACATTCAAACTACTTTTGATAATGGAATTATCAAGTTTATATTTGAAGCACAGGATATTTTTGTAAGGTCTTTTGATGCAAGACTAGAAAAAGCTATTGGCGACGAATCTAACAAAGCTCCTTTAAAAACAGCTCTAAGAGATCTATTCACTACAAAAGATCCAGAGTCCAGAACCCCAATATTTTTGAATAAAGACAAAACCGGTGAGTTCGACTTTGCAAACTCCGATGGCGGACCAGAAGGTCCAAAGTCTGTTTGGGCTCCAGAGCAAGAAAGCAATGTGGCTTGTGCTAGAAAATGGTTAAACAATGTAAAGACCCAAGAGAAACTTGGAGTATTAATAGTATGGGATCCATGCGAAAAAAGGATAGTATTTCAAGAAGATCCTGTTAACAAAAAATGTTGTGACACGGAGCTCAACATAGGAACTTTTATAGTTAATGGCGGAAATAAGTCTCCTGTTTTATCGTTTGCTCCTCAGGTTGAATGGCCTTTAGGGGCCAATGCCGGAAGCGGCGGAACCTCAGCTGGTTCTGCAAGTGGAAATTCAGGTAAAGATGTAAAATCAAAAGAAATGCAGCCAATACAAAATACAGGAACACAAACCTCACAAAATCAACCTAATGACCGATGGTTGTGGAGTGATCCAAATGAATCGGGAGAAAAAACCATGGAAAGCTTCTCCATACAAAATGAAGCCAATAAGCCTTGGGAACAGATGATAAAACCAATAGAAGCAGAACTAAAAATATTTGGAGATCCAAAATATGTAAATCCAGTATTTTATACAGGAAGATTTATGTCAATAGTAGTAATAGATCCATATTATTTTGAAGGCGGAGCAGGCGAGGGTGCCGGAATTGACGGTGGTAGCTGCACATGGATACAACAACCAGACTGCAACCCAATATTAAGCAACAAGAGGTGGATGATACTGGGAGTAGATCATCAAATAAATATGGGGTCCTATGTTACTACATTTAAGGTTAGATTGGATGCTCCAAACGTAAACATACCTGCAGGAGAACCTATAGGTGGATGCGGAAACGAATATCCGCTGGAAGCAAGTGCAGCAGAACCAAAGAAATAAGGTCAAATTATGGGTATAATCACAGAAAGAGACATAGAAAAGTTAACTAAAAGAATAGCATCTTTAGAAAACAGATTAGGAAATATAAACTATGAGATGAAAGGAGTGGTAAAAGCCGAGTTGGTGGCAAACTCTACAGTTGTAGAACAGCCACAAATGCAATTTGGCATGTATACCGCTTTATGTCTCGAAACCATAGACATATGGAAGCAAAACAGAGTTAGATGGTATTGTCCAATATTCCATGACCCAAAGAGGCCAATAAAAGAATATCCTTGGGCCTTTCCTGTTTCATCGATGGGAGGTTTTGATGATTGCGGCTTAACATGGGTGCCGCCAGCAGGGAGCACTTTGTGCATAGTATTTGAAAATGGAAACAGACAATCAGCATATTACATAGGAACAGCTTGGCACAGAAACAGAGGCCCAGACGGAAACCACAATTGGGGCATCAACATAGAAGAATACTATAAAGTTTCTGAGGGGCATAGAAAAGGCTACATGGTGGGTCCTGATGATGGTTCGCAGGTCTTTCCGCCATGGAACACAGAAAACTATAACGGTTATGACTTAAACACAGTTGTTGACTTTGCAGAAAAGCCTGAGGCTCAAAAGCTAATAACCTATCCAAACATATATGGTTTCCGAACACCAGAAAAGCACACCATTAAAATGGTAGACGGAGACCCCAAATGTAACAGAAAGTGGAAAAGATTTGAAATAATGTCGAGTTGCGGTAATTGGATAATGCTAAAAGATGATCATTTGCATTATGCCGGTCAATGGGCAAATCCTCAGTGCGGAGGAACAGTAAGTTATGGAGACACAAGCTGCGTGGAAGGTGTTGCAGCAGGATCAGACACAGGCGTGCCGAATCCAACTGCGGAGCAGGTTGCCAACGCTAAGGATATAACTCCCAAAGAAGGAACAAAAAAAGAAAATACATCATGCGACAAGGGTGGTCCATGTGGCACAAAAAGCAATGATAAAATAATAGGAGGGCATCCATCCACTAGTGCAGAAGGATCTACGTACAAGAAATCTCAAGTTGGATCTAATCCATACTTCAAGCATAGACAAGAATGCAGGCCCTACAGAGGACCAAATACTCCACAAAATCCCACCGTAGACCTTCCTCAGTCAGGCATCCAATTTATGTCTATGTCCGGACACACGTTTGTAATGGACGACTCAGTTGCAGAGCCTTTTGGAGATCCAATATGGGAAAGAGAGTTCGACTTTGGTTGTACAAATCTTTATGAAGGTAGAACTTATTGGCAGTCTGCGACAGGCCATAGAATAGAAATGAGCGACGTAGAGTTAGACTGTAAACCTTGCGTAAGAGAAGATACTAACTTCATAAGAATACTAACTGCCACTGGTAATAAGATAGAATTGAATGATCACACAGTGCCGGAATGCGAAGCGGGTGAAAAAAGAGGTATTCATCTACAGTCTACCAGCAATCACACCATAGACATGGTAGACAATACCAACAAGCAATGCAGCCCTTGTAAAAAAGATGGTGGCATACCAATACCAAATGCAAACAAAGCTTTTGTAAGAATAAGAACAGGTTATGGATTAGAAATGCATTTTGGTGATGACTTCGATCAAAAGTCTACTCAGCAGCAATACATCCAAATATTCTGTCCACACAAAGACAACTGCAGAGGTCCTCATATACACAGATATCAAGAAGCACCCAGTGGACCTGGTCTAGTCTTTTTAAGAGTAGCTGGTAATTATGTCGTGCTTACAACAGACGATCATATAACTGTGGTGGGAGACATAGGTGGCTGCAGCAGGCCTTCTAATATGATTGAAATAATATCTAAACTTAAACTAGTGTATACAAAAGATGTATATCTTAATGTGACAGAAAAAAGCCATCTATTCCTTGCTAAAGAGTACATCTTTTTATTGGCTGGAAACGAGTGTCCCGCTCCGGGGGATGATAGCGGATTTGGCCCGTGCCCGGCACCTATTTTGGTCTATGACATATGCAAAGGATGTGTGTGCTTAAGCAATAGAGTTATTGCTAGCTCATGCAATGGAAGTCCGGTATCAATATTTATGTTTAAACCTTTTGCTAAGTGTTAGGAGATAGTATGGCTAAATTTTTAGGTTTCCCTTATCCAGTACAAAAAACAGTAAGAGGATACTTTTCTTCTCAGTCACAGGACGTCGATCAAATAAAATCAGATTTATTAATACTTTTATTGACCAATCCGGGTGAAAGAGTTATGAATCCGAGGTTTGGAACACCCCTTAAAAAGCTTATTTTTGAGCCCAACGATCCAAGGCTAATATCAGAGGCAAGAAATGTAATAATTAACTCAATTAAACAGTGGGAACCAAGAATAGCATTAAAACAGGTAGAAGTACTAACTAAAGTCGATGAAGGTGCTTTAAATCCATTAGATGACAAAAGCCAAATCGACCACTTATTAGCCATAAGAATAATTTTTGTTGATCCAAATGAGATACAAAGCGTTCAAGAGCTAACACTGGAAGTGCCTTTACCAGGAGGTATAAATGACTGAAAATTGCCCTTTTGACGTTAGTCCTTACGCACAGTCTAACGCAATTAAAACCCCAAATATATTTAATTTAAACTATACCAACCAAGACTTCTGGTCCATGAAGACCAGGTTGATAGATTATATTAGACAAAAATTTCCGGCTGATTTTACAGATTTTGTAGAGTCGTCTTTAGGTTTAATGCTAATAGAAAACTGGGCTTTTATAGCTGATACTTTAAGCTTTAAAATAGATCAAATAGCCAATGAGGTTTTCATAGACACAGTAACAGAAATAGACAATGCATTTAGACTAGCAAAACTTGTAGGTTTTCAGCCACAACCACCAATAGCTGCTTCTTCTCTTTGGACAGCAAGTTTAAACAATCCAATATTAACAGATCTAGTGATACCAGCTCCATTCGATCTTTCTGTTAATGCGGGCGACACCAGAATATACATAGAATTATATCCAGCTGATTCAAAAAATGTTCCTATATTTGATAGGGACATAATCATACCTGCTGGTGCCATTGCAAATGCTAGCGTTATAGGATTAGAAGGCAGAACTAGAACAAGAGAGACAGTAAGCAGTGGAACAATATCACAAACTTTAACATTAATTGATAGCCCTGTAATATACGATTCTATTAGGGTTTTTGTTGATGGCGTAGAATGGGAAAGGGTAGAATACTTTACAGACTCTCAACCAAGAAGAGAATATAGAGTTGAATTTGACTCGGCTTATCAGGCCTTTGTTATATTCGGCAATAATCGAGCTGGACTGATACCTTCTCAAGGCAGTTTAATTAGGGTTGTATATCGACAAGGAGGCGGTTCAGTTGGAAACCTTGTAAGTAATACTGTAACAAAACAAACAATTATAAACACCGCTGGAGTTGAGTACCCTGTCCCAGTAACTTTTTCAAATTACACGCGAGGAAGCAACGGATATGATGGAGACACAATAGAAGACATCAGATATAAGCTTCCCAAATGGATAAGAGTTCAGAATAGAGCAGTCACAGGTTTAGACTACAAAACTGTAGCTGATCAATTTGCCACTCCTTATCATGGACAAATAGGTAAATCTAATGCCGTGCTAAGAAACTACGGTTGCTCTGGGAACATAATAGACCTTTATGTTTTGGCTTTAGACGGAACAGATAAACTTAAAGTAGCTTCTGACGAGCTAAAGAACGATCTAAACCAGAGGATGGATGAGCTAAAAATGGTCACAGATCATGTATGTATAAAAAATGGAGAGATCATTAATCTTGACGTATCGATAGATGTAATAATGGATAGATTTTATAGAAAGTTTGAAAGCGAAATAAGGATAAAAGTAGAAAATAGAGTGAATAAATTCTTTTCATTAAACAATTGGGAATATGATCAAAACGTAAAAGACGTTGATATAATCAAGGCTATTAATGATATAAAAGAAATAATAAGGATAGAGGTTATGCTCTCTACCGATGATCCCAACAACAGTGGTACTTATGTTGTAACTAATTACAGACAAATAATAAGACCAGATATAATAAGCATTGAGTTCAACTATGAATGAAAAAAAAACAAGCGAGAACCCAACTATAACAGACAAAATTGTATTTGAGCTAGAAACGCCAAATGCAGGAGGTTCTCTGTTGTCTAATCCCTACGAGGTAAGCAGGCTAACAATTTATTTTGTTTCTAGAGACTATTCGAGCGGCAACTTAAGGAAATACGAAGAAAAAGTAGGAGATGACAAATATCAAACTGAGTTTTACTTTAGGGAAGCCGAGCCCATAGCAGTGATAGGAACAAATGACTATCCAGCTTGGTTATCAACGGACACAGACAATGCAATTATAGAAAACACAGACACATGTAAGTTCAAATATATATGGGAACCGAAAAAAGCAAGAGAAGGCGACTACTTCATTTGTTGGACTTGGAAGCCTTTGCCTGCTGGGGACTCTTTATCGAACCAGACAAGGTTTTATCTTGAGAGCGACACGCAAACAACAACTTCTTTGCCTAGTCATTATACAAAAGAAAACAAATATGAAACTTTGCTAGACAGATATCTTCCCGAAATGTTTAAAACGCAAATATCTTCTGGCGATGTATCGCCTGACGTTATTTCACGTACTAATAAGTCTATTGCTTCTGGGTTTAAGTCTTTAGAAGACTTAGCGAATCAACTAGTCGATCTGCAGGACGCTAACTCGCTTCATGAGTTTTTACTTCCTTATCTATCTAATTATTTTGGCCTAAAACTGAAAACTGATGATCCAACTAGATGGAGAGGTCAAATTAAAAGAGCGGTACCTTTGTACAAAAAGAAAGGCACCAAAGGAGGCTTGTCAGAAGCCCTTGGACACATAGGAGCAAAATTAGAGGGATTCACACATCTATGGCAGGTAATTTCTTCAAAAACCTGGCAGGAGTCTTTTGTATTCGATGGTGAAAATGGAGAGTTTACTTTAGAGAAAAACCCCATATTTCCGGCAGAGTCGTCGAACTTTGAATTCTGGTTTAGGTCGGCTCAGAACATAGAATGGGAAGAAATAAATGAAACTGATTTTGATTTTTATACAGAAGACGGTGTTACAAAGTTTTCTTGGGTAGGAACCATGCCACTGGTTGAAGGAGATGAGGTTAGGATTGTTTACAAGTATAGAGAAGTAAATGATCCAAGTGAACAAGACATAGAAAACTATATTAGACTTTTACCTTTAATAGACATGCGTGATCCCAAATCAATAGTAAAGGCAAAAGTCAAGTCTGGATCTAATGTTATTAGTGGTCTTCCTTTATCGTCAGAATTTAGAGTGGGACAAAAAATATCTTGTCCTGAATTTGCGAATGTTGTGCAAATATTAGAAATAATAAACTTCTCAACGGTAAAGGTCTCTGCCGCTGCTACTAGCACAAACAATAACACTTTTGTAGCGTTCAGGAGTTTTGAGAATCCACCTAAAAACTGGAATGTTCGTGCTTTAAGAGAAGATGATCCCATGTTCAATGTGCTGATTCCAGAAAGGAATCCATTCTTTGATCCGCTAGTGTTTGGAAAGATAAGAACAGAATTTCCTTATAGCGAAAACATCTACCACATGGAAGAGTACAACGGATCAATCAGAGATTCGTTGGACCCTTGCGATATAGACAAGTCGTTTACAGACCCGTGCTATGCTTGCATAAGCAGCAGCTATGACATCGATGTAGAAGTTGAGCAAATAAGTGATGAAAAAATAGAGGAAGTAAAAGGTACAATTTTAGAGAACACCCCATTCCACGCGATGATGCACACATGCAACTTTATAGGAGGCATAAATGAGTTTGTAGAACCCTCCCAAGAAAGCTTGGAGATGCTAGTTAATTATTTAGGTTCTGACTTTATGGTTGCTGGTCATGCACAGAATTATTTTTTTAGAATTATGTTGAACTACCCTACAGAGGGGCTGACCCGATCAGATTTGGCTGATGAGGAATCTGTTTATGAAGGCTCAGGAACTTGTTCGAATGAAGAAGTGGTGGTTTTCTGTCCGGATGTTGTTCTCTCCAGTTGTGGCATAGCTCCCAATGAAAAATCTTTTATTGAAGTAAAGGAACCTTCTGCTATTTCGGGTGAGTATACTGTTGTATTGTCTTCTGATGGCAACACCTTGAAGATAACAGACCCTTCAAGTCTAGAGCCTATCAATGTTATTGACTCTCCATTTGATGGAGGCGTTTTAAGTTCTAGTGCATTCACATTCGATGTAAGTAATAAAGTTGATCCAATAAACGGCAGCCTTTGCAATATCCTACAGGATGGTTTGTTCTACATAACAGATGAAGACTATGACTTTACTTTAGGAGTAGATGAAGGACAAATAAAAACTTTAAAGGATGTAGAAAATTCGACGGCTTTGTATGCTTGGGATGTAGAGCTTTCCTATGGAACTTTTCCAATAAAAGATATAGTTAACGGACAAATAGTATTAGACTACGACTCTTTATTACCTTCTTCTAACACAACAGGAGAAACTTGGACGCTAAAAGACAATGGAGTTTCTGTTGGAGGCTCAAACAAAGGAAGAATTATTGTACAAAAAAGAGGAGTCGTAACCTCCTTAGATACATCGTTTCATCCAATAAAGAACATTTTGTTTAGAGACAATTATTATCAAAAGATCGATGAAGTTGAGTACCATGTTTCTGGTGTTGTGGAGAACACAAATGATAAATATTATTTAGTAAATTACGATCAGGGTGATATGAACGGCGTTACGATTGATATGAGAGAAAAGGTGGTAAAAGATAAAATAGGTTATTTAAGCTTTAAAGGGTTAAAGCTTCAAAGCGGAGCAACGGAGTCGGTGTTGGGGATCCAAAATGGATCTTCTTATAGCGGTGGGGATTTACTTGAAAATAACTCTTTTAAAGAGAACTTTATCGTTATAATTAATGGTATAGCTTATTGGATATATGAAATAAACGACGACGTAGTGACTTTAGCAGGATCACCGCAGTATTTTGGACTAAGTGGGTCTTCCGTAAACTTTGAAGTACTAAAATATAACAAAAAAGAGGCTACAATTATAGGACAGAAAACATACTTACCTACACACACATTTCCAACCTTGGATAGAGATGGAAGGGCAATAATAACAAGCGATATCCTTGAAAATGGATCAAACACAGTTTCTGGGCTGTCAAAGGGTGGGGTAGAAGATCTAGTGAACCAAGAAGAAGAAGTTTCTTTTACGGTAGAATACAAAAAGAGGGAAAACAATGAATGAAGATATAAAAGCTTTAGGTCATGTTAATGGAACCATAGAGTACATAGACGGAAGAAAAGAAGACTTTTCTTTTAAAAACACTGTACTTATGAAAGGAAGACAAGCATTAGCAAAGTCTTTGGCAAGGTCTTTTGAAGGAGAATATAACCTTTACATATCTAGGATGATATTTGGGGACGGCGGCACAGCTAGTGGAACAAAAAAGAACGTTAATGTAAGTAGAAATGGACTGTTTGGTACTGAGGTTGTTTCAAAACCTGTACTTTCAAACGTAGATTCTAACCTGCCTAACCAGGTGACGTTTACATCCGTTTTAAGATTCAATGAGGCTAATGGCAGTGCCTTAAACGAAATGGCCCTACAAATGTCTTCAGGAGATTTATACAGCATGGTAACATTCCCTGATTTAAATAAGACAAGTGAAATGCAAATAACCTTTAATTGGCGCTTAAGTTTTGTGTAAGGAGGGTGATGATAAATTATTGGTTAGAAAAAATTAATAATAGAGAAGCTATAGAAAGAATAAACAGAATGCTAGCGGAAGCAAGAGAGAAAGATAAAGAGAGAGACCAAGACCAACCATGGGAGCCAGACTTATAAAATGCCAGATTTAACAAAATTACCGGTACCTCAGCATGAGGCCAACCAGCCATACCATTGGACTTATGACAATCTGCCTTTAAAAACACTGGCGGATCGAGACAATGTAATAAACAATGCAGTAGACAAACATTCGCAAATACTCAATGACGCTGCTGGGACCCAGGGCAACATAGCAAATAGAATAAACCAATCTATAGATGAAGATGGCAACTTAAAAAGCACAGCAATAGACGAGTCTCTTCACAACATAGCGGAACACTCGGACGGAACAAAAAACGTTGAGTCATCTGAGCTAGAGTACTACAACTCAACATTGGGCTACACAGAAGTTGTAAACCCAGTTCCTTTTGTGAGAATGCTAGAATCAGAAAGAGATAAGCTTGCAGGCATTCCGTCAAATGCAACCAGTGTATCAATCGAGGTTTGCACTGATGAAGCTTGCACCCCTTCGAACGTGATACTGTTTGAGCAAGGCAAGATACAATTTCAGCCATCTTCTTTTATAAGCTGGGAAGTAGGTGTAGGACCAAATACTATCAAGCCCATCTTAAATACCTCCTTACAGTATGCACATAGACATTATTACGATATAGAGCCAGAATTAACAGATGAGGCAACAAATGAGTATGATGCTAGCGGAAGCAGCACAGCATACATAGAGGGCAGCTTAAGGGTCTACTTAAACGGAATAAGGCTAAGTAGTGAATATGAGATATTCTACCCCAAAAACCCATTAGACTCTTCATGGTCATCAAGCTCTAACATGATTAAGCAAGAAAAAAACATGTTTACACCTAATCACATGAACGGAACATTTACACTGCTCAACTCTATAACAGAATATGATGTGATTAGAGTCGATTTTGACGTTGCCCAATCATGAAAATGTATCAATACAAGAAGCTAAACTTTGGCTTTGTAATACTTTGCTCCGAGAGAGCAGTAAAGCTTTTACAGGGGACAGCCAACTCTATTAAAAGAAAATATCCTGAGGCGGATTATATCTGTGCAACAGACGATAGTGCAAAAGCTAGGGATATAAAAGAGATGAAAGACATATGTCCAACTTTTAAAGGAAAGAACACTTTTTCTTCCCTTATAAATATAGGAATGAAAAATGCTAAAGCGGAATGGAACTTTATAGTGTTTGCAGGAAGCACAGTTCCTCCAAAATTAGACCTACGTTATTTTGGTTTTATAGAAAGCGAGAAAGATATACTTTTTCCAATAGTCGAAGGAAAGACAGATTTTGTAGGCGGCACGCTTAATGGAATACTTGTCAATACTAGTACCTTTAAAGATATCGGTAACATAGATAACGACGGAGGACTAGATTTCGTAAAAACAATATGGGCTTGTAGAGCTATAAGCAAAGGTTGTAAATTTAAGGCTATAGCAAATGTAAAAATATGCTAAATCAGCCCGCAGCAAAAGTCCCATCTATCATCTTGGGAATGCCTACCTTGTGTGACCTCTTCTAAGTAGTTGAAGAGGTCATCCCAACAACCAAAAAAATAATTCTCGGGTAAAATGCCCCAAAGCCATATTGGAGCGTTCTCTTTACCTTGTGGACAAACTATAAGAGTCGGCTTTTTTGCTTCATTGCTAACTACTATTTCGTGTATGGTTCCCGTTGTTGGAACTTTATATGGCATGTAAGCAACCAAAAAGTCGCTCCTATCAACCATACAAAGGTCTTTCCTAACAAAGTTTCTTGCTATTTTTCTTATCTTTAAATAGTCTTTATTGCTTCTTGCAATATCTAGCTGGTCAACCCACTGCTGCTTTGGGTCGCTAAATGGGTCAAAAACGTTTATACCAAATCTGGCTGTCATAACGTTTATTGGATCTATGCGCCAATTATGACTTTTCTCCCCAAATTCTATCGCACCAGATAAGTATGCTCTTTTACCATTCAAATAGTTCATTTAATTTCTCCTCCATAATAAACCGCAGGAAACTCTATTTAATTGAGTACTTTAATACAAAGGAGAATAAATGTCAAACCATCAAATCGGGTTGTCGGGGATAGAGAGTGAGGAAGAGGTGATGATAGGAAACTCTAAAAAAGACGAAATTTCTAAAGCTATAGAGAGTGCGGTCCCGGAAAGGCACAGCTTTTTCCAACTAAGATATTTTGTAATAGGCAAAGAACCGACAACACAGGCAAAAATGTGGCAGTGTTTGAGGGAAATCAAGGCTAGGAAAGAATCCCTAGAATCATTGAGCTTAGAAGTTGAAGAGCAAAACGATACCCTTGAATTATTAGGACTAGAAGAAGAAATGCTAAAATTAGCCAGTTTTGAAGGCAATAATGAAGAAATGAAGGAGCTAAAAGATAAAGAAAACAGAATAAAAATCAAAAAAATAAAAAGGAAGAAAAACTCAACAATATCCAATATTGCCCAACTTTTAAGCAGAAAAAAGTATATAGAAGAGGAATTAGAGTTCTTTTTGGAAATGCTTAAAAGCTTAGAAAAGGTCGAACCCTTAAAAAGCTTAGACGATACTAACGCACAGAAAGAATACTGGTCCGAGAAACTTACCCAAAAATTAAATCTTAAGATGCTGTTAGGCGGACAGCTAGAGAGTGAACTTGTAGAGACTATTGTTGCACTGCCCGATGATATGAACATAAAAAAGCAAGTATTAAATACATTAACTCTGAGGCATGAGCAATTAGTGAAGAAAATTGAAGAAAATAAAGGAAAAATAAATGGCAAGTAAAGTATCGTCACAAGATCTAGGATATGAGTCAGGACAACTGTCTCTTTATCCTGTGGTGCTCGATGATAAAGAACAGCTCTATGTAGCATCTAACAATTCTGTGACTACTCTTAAACAGAGTCTAAGTTACAACGGAAAGTATGTGATAGTTGAAGACAATAGTGGCTTCCCAGATACAGGCATACTTAGGGTAGGGCCGCCACCAGGGAAACCAGGTAGTGCAGAAATGGTCTATTATGGGAATAAATCTTCAGGAGTTTTCAAAGATTTAATAAGAGGGTTTGCAGGGTCTAGACAAAATGTATGGCCGATGGGGAGTAGCGTCAGCAATGCTGTGTTTGCAGAACATCACAACGCCGTAAAGGATGCTCTTATAAATATAGAAAAAAATCTGGGGACCGTTTTGACGCCATCGAGTGGATCCTTAAATGAAATACTAAAAAGGCAGGAAGCAAGGTTTCTTTCACCTAAAGCTCTTTTTAGAGCATCAATAGTCAGAGGTTCTCCTCCATTAACAGTAAGATTTCAAAATTTTAGCACGGGACCTATTGTTAGATCTCTTTGGGACTTTGGAGATGGATCAACATCTATAGAAAGGTCTCCTACGCACGTTTATACGACCGAAGGCATATTCACGGTTCAGCTAAACGTTATAACATCTTTAGGAGCACAAGGGTATTGCACAAAGTCCAACTACATAACAGTGGATAAAGAAGAAAAGCAGGCGTTCTTTTACGTTTCTCCCTTATATGGAACTTCTGATGAGGCGGCTGGTTGGGTGGAGTCAAACCCGGAAGTAAGCCAAGGAACAGTTTTTGAGTTTGTTGATCAAACAGACGGGGACATAATCAAAAGATGGTGGATATTAGATGGGGACGCAAGAGAATATGGAACAACAGAAACCACACAAACAATATTTAAAGAAGATCCAAACGAACACACGATAAGAATAGTTTACAAAAACAAGGGAGAATACAATCCTTCTCTGCTGGTGCTTCTGAGTAATCAGACTCTAAAAAAAGCATTTATAAATCCAAATAATGTTAAAGGACTAGGAATTAAAATTTCATGATACCAAAAGTAAACTACCCACAGTCAATAGACACAGATCAGAATCTGTTTCATGTATCAGATAGCTTGCGTGTATCTCTAGCGGAAGATTATAACCCCGGTGACACTTATATATCAATTGTGGGAGATGAAAATGTTATTAGAACATTTGATTCAACAGGAATAATAACATTAACAGAGCAATGCAGCGAGCCAGAGTTAAGAGCTTTGTCATTTTACTATTCTTCTAGAACATTAACATCATTTGATGGACTCGAACTTCTTCCAGGTTTCATAGACAATCCTAAACCTAAAAGAGCAACGAACGTAACGCAAAACGTTGTTTCATTGCACCACAACAATTTAAAAGATGCCTTAATAGAAGTAGAAAGATTTGCTGGGAGAAAAGGCGAAGTGGGAAAATATCCTCTAAGAGGAACAATGGAAGAAAGGATAAACTATCTAAGAAGGTTAGTCTTGGCTCCAAAGGCCTGGTTTAAAGTGGATAAGGTTGTAGGGTTAGCTCCTCTCACTGTGGAGTTCACCGATCAAAGCTTTTTCTTAGGTACAGACGGTGTTGCTAGTTCCGTTAAACACATTTGGAACTTTGGAGACAACACAGAGATAACCAACATAAGTTTGATAACAGTAAACGATTCGGTAGTTCCTTCCAATATATCCAACATATTGGCAGAAGTTGTATGCCCTTCATCGGGGCTTTGCAAAGTACAGAAGACATATAGCTCCCCAGGAATATACGATGTTTCTCTAACAGTGCTAAATGATTTTGGTTCTTACCAGCTTAGCGACGTAGTTGTATTTCCTAAGCTTATAAATGTCCGGTTTCCTGCTCCGGATGAAGCAACTGTGGAGATAGTAGAAAGAAGTGGACAATCTTTAACCCCAGGCGATCCACTCCCAGGAGGGGATGATAAACCATATACAAATGCCACCCCCAAAATAAGAGCACCAATAAACACCTTGATAGATGTAAGAATACACGATGAAAATATAAGAGTCGTGCCTGGCTCTTATACCAGCGAAGATGGGTCTTACAGAACCTACTCAGGAGAAGTAGTTGACGGATCAAATAAACGCATAGACGCCGTAGACACTTATACTTGGTCTTTTTCTGATGACTTGATTCATAACAACTCTAAAAGCACGAAGGCTTTGTTTGGGAGCGGTGGATATTTTGACTTAATACTAAGAACAGACACAGAGTTCAATGCTTACAGAATAACGAATTATAAAAATGCTTTTGACATTATTGAAAACTACAATCTTTGGCTTTGGTACACAAATGGGCCAACATCTTATTCTTATGAATTTGGAATAATAAGTGAAACTTTTAAAGTCAAAGGAAGCAATTTAACATCTGATGCAAACTCAAGCTTTCTAGATTCTTCATCGATGGAATCCAAGTCAAAGAATGAATTTTTAAAGAATAACGGAGCAATTAAAAGAACAACGACACCATCAGGTGGTGGCGGCACAGCTCTGGTTTATTGGGCTAGCGGTAGAGATCTGTCGGATCCGATTAGCAACGAAAAAATTATGTTCTCAGAGTTCAATGGGTTTGAAGACACCTACACATCAAAAGGACACATAAATAGGCCTTGGAACTGGGCTAGTTTCGGTTACAACCAAAGTATTTATTTCCTGTTCGGCGCAGTTTCAGATGGCAACGCAGCAACATCACAACAAAAGACTAAATATGACATATTAGATTTTAGTTCAAGTGATTCAACAATGCAAAGCTCAAACTATAAAAATGGTGCCAACGAACTTACTACAAACACACTAGATTTCGATTATAGCAATCTAAGTAAGGGTTATTTTAGTGTTTATAGATCAACTTGGTATGAAGATTCAGGATACCTTTTAAGAAATGAGGGTGGCTTATTTTATAGGATAAGTTCATTCTACAAGACGAGTGGAAATACATCAGAGCCATTTGTAGACATAAGAAAAGTTTCAGACATGCCTGGGTCTAAGGTTGAGGGATCTTTGGTTTCATTAAGTCAAGGAGTTTATTTCTTTAATAACAGTGGATCGGTGGTAGCTTATAGCCCAAACACAGGATCATGGGTCTCAGGAGGTCCAGGGACAACCTCATCTCTGTTTAGGAGTCTTCAAGATACAAGTAAAATAGGGTTTGACGACCCAGCAAATACTTTGATATCAGCTTCCGATGGAGATAAGTTGGTGTTTTTAAGTTATGACTACAGCAATAAATGTTTTATAAAGTTCAATGAGGCGGACATGACGTTCAAGTCTATAGTTAATGGTCCAGATAGAGCAAACGCCACACAATGGCAAATGTACATTTTTTAAGAAAGACTAGATTGTGGTAAATTTTTTTCCCCCAAAACCTGCGTATCCAAAAAAGTATGACAGCGATGAAACTCTGTTCCTAGTCTACAACACATCTGAGACTGTCACAACGGAAGACAATCTAGCTTGGGCAAATGAAATATCAATAGAACCCGTAAATGATGAAAGACCAGAGATATGGGCTGATAATGGGTTTGCAAGTATAAATGGAGAACTTTTTTATTATGACGATGTAGAGAAAACAGATCCTTTAGGGTCTGGTCTTTCTATAGGAAGAGTAGAAATAAACCAGGATGGCACAATAATCAGCATACCAATAATTGATGGTGGGTCTGGGTATTTCTACCCTTCCGTTAAAATTGTCAGCTCAAAAGGCAGCGGAGCAAAAATAACAGCAATCGTACAAAATAATTCTATTGCCAGCTTAGATGTAGTGCATGGAGGATCAGGATATTCTTTAGATGACATACAGCTTGTGTTTGAAGGAAAAGTAAGAAAATTTAAGCGTTGTTGCAGGAACTTAGGGGGAAAAAAAACCAAAGACAATCCTGTTGGTACGGAGATCAGAGGGTTTGTTATTGCCGAGCATCACAATCAAATCGCTGATGCCATAATAAATGCAGAAAAATTTATAGGAGTTAATTTTGATGAAGACAAGGAAACACTAGACTGGAGAATTAGGCATCTTGAAAGCATACCTGTCCTGTTTGATGATTATACCTGTCCTGACGTGGTTTTTGACTTTTATATAGTTAGCTCTGACGCTTTGGGCACAACAGCCCAGTATAGCATATCAATACAAGGCAGTTTTACAAGCTACAGACTAGATTTTGGAGATGGACAGTCCACCGCTAATTCTACAGCTGGGACTCACGTTTACGCAACAAACTCTACGATAGACCCTGTTCTAACACTGAGTAATGATAAGTGCCAGTTGGTACTAACTCCAGTTTCTAGGGACTCACCTAAAGACCCAGCTCCTTCAAGTACAAATACTACATTTGAATTAAGCATACCTCAGATACCTAAAATACCAGCATTAGCCATTCCTACTATACCAACGGTGGAACCGCCTGTAATACCTCCTATAGTTTTCCCCTGTTTAGACATAGGACCTATAGGACCTATAGAGATACCATCAATAATAGTTGTAGATCCTCCTATACCCACAATAATAGAATTCGGCCCAGTGCCGTCTTTTGGAACTTTGGTCGAATTCGGGCCGGTCCCTACAATAAACTCATACGTTGAATTCGGGCCTATACCTTTAATTAATCCGTTAATTGAGTTTGGCCCAGTGCCAAACGTTTATGTTGACGTTCAAATTTGTTTTCCAACAATGGTAGAGTTTGGGCCAATACCTAATATTCCAAGCATAACTTTCGGTCCAATACCAAACATACATGTAGATTCGTTAACTTTCCCAACTCACATCACAGTTGATCCGTTGACTTTTCCAACCAATATAACAATCGATCCACTAAACATAACAATCGATCCACTAACTTTCCCAACACATATAACAATTGACCCACTAACTTTTCCAACACATATTACAATTGATCCGTTGACGTTTCCAACACATATAACAATCGATCCACTAACATTCCCAACACATATATCAATCGACCCACTAACTTTCCCAACAAACATTACTGTTGACCCACTAACTTTCCCAACAAACATTACTGTTGACCCACTAACTTTCCCAACAAACATTACTGTTGATCCACTAACTTTCCCAACAAACATTACTGTTGACCCACTAACTTTCCCAACAAACATTACTGTTGACCCACTAACTTTCCCAACACACATTACTGTTGATCCACTAACTTTCCCCAACATAAAAGTTGATCCACTAACTTTCCCCAACATAAAAGTTGACCCACTAACTTTCCCCAACATAAAAGTTGATCCACTAACTTTCCCCAACATAAAAGTTGATCCACTAACTTTCCCCAACATAAAAGTTGATCCACTAACTTTCCCCAACATAAAAGTTGATCCACTAACTTTCCCAATACACATATCAGTTGATCCGCTAACTTTCCCAACACACATATCAGTTGATCCGCTGACTTTCCCAACACACATTACTGTTGACCCACTAACTTTCCCAACACACATATCAGTTGATCCGCTGACTTTCCCAACACACATATCAGTTGATCCGCTGACTTTCCCAACACACATTACTGTTGACCCACTAACTTTCCCAACACGCATTAATGTTGATCCGCTGACTTTCCCAACACACATTACTGTTGACCCACTAACTTTCCCAACACGCATTAATGTTGATCCGCTGACTTTCCCAATACACATATCAGTTGATCCGCTAACTTTCCCAACACACATATCAGTTGATCCGCTGACTTTCCCAACACACATATCAGTTGATCCGCTGACTTTCCCAATACACATATCAGTTGATCCGCTAACTTTCCCAACACACATATCAGTTGATCCGCTGACTTTCCCAACACACATATCAGTTGATCCGCTGACTTTCCCAACACACATATCAGTTGATCCGCTGACTTTCCCAACACACATTACTGTTGACCCACTAACTTTCCCAACACACATTACTGTTGACCCACTAACTTTCTCAACACGCATTAATGTTGATCCGCTGACTTTCCCAACACACATTAATGTTGATCCGCTGACTTTCCCAACACGCATTAATGTTGATCCGCTGACTTTCCCAACACACATTACTGTTGACCCACTAACTTTCCCAACACGCATTACAATTGATCCTATAAGTGTATCGTTCGGTACACCGCCAGGAATTCCAGTAATATGGGGCAACCCACCTCAATGCGAGTGTACGGTAACAATAGTTTGTCCACCTGGGGGATCTCCTTTTAGGGCACTTGAAAACGTAGAAGATTCGGGGCCAGACGCGATAGAAGTGAATGTAGGAGAATTTAATATACCCTCACAGATATTAGTCAAGTTCCCAGAAGTGCCGGATATAAGAGTTGTACACGATGTTCCAGCTATGATAAAAGTGGTAGCCCCTGAGATACCTGATATAAACATTATATCTCCTAAGGACTTCCCTTCAGAAATAAGGATGGTAGCAGATATACCAAGCGTTATATCCGTAGATTTTATAGCAACTAATCTACCAAGCTCAATAGAGGTAGACTTTAAAAACCTTCCCAGTTCTATACCGATAATAGCACCGGAATCATTCCCTGACATAAAAATTGATGCAACTTCTATACCAGATCGAATTCAGGTTGTTGGCATTCCATCTACGATAGAATTAGTCGGTGCACCGTCAGAAATTAAATTAGTTCTACCAGAAAAGCCTGAAATCGAACTAGTTTATAAAGGAGCTCCTATAGACGTAAAAATTAATCTGGATATAGGAAGAATAACAGGCGAAAATGGTGATGCACAATGCGTTGCCATAGTTCCATGCCCAGGTAAATAGGCCCTTTATGAAGATCAAAAAATATCCAAACGGAAATCAATATTTAATGACACCCGGTGGTGTGTGGGTAAGAAACTTTACCATTGAGAATGTCCCGTTGTTAGATATCAACAACACAATAAATAATGAGGACCATTTTTTATTCATAAACAATGAATTTGAAAACAACATGAAAAGGTACTCATGGGTAGATACAGAAAACTTTTATCTACCGAACGTAATAATAATATCAGATGGATATAAATTTAAAGAAAAGCATCAAGAAATAATAGAAAATATTAAAGGCATTGATGCAACAATAATTGGAGTTAATGGTAGTCTAAAAAAATGGTCGTGTGAAAGAAGCATGTCCTTTTATTTAACCAATAATCCTTACGAGGACTCCTTATCAGACCTTCCTAGAAAAAAAATGCTGCCGCGTTGTATAGCTTCATGTAGAGCTAATCATAACTTTTTAAAGAACTACAATGGAACAGTGTTGAAATACAATCCAGTTAGCGAAAAGTATTACAAGGGTTCGGGACAAAAGGAAGCAATTTGGTCTATAGATGACTATAGGAACCCAATATGTGCATCTATAGGCTTGGCCTATAAATTTGGCGTAGAAAAACTGCTTTTGATGTTTTGCGATGAATCTTTTCAAGAAGAAAGGCCAGGATCGGTTCGCCTAGAAAATGGTCTATGGACTTACCCTCAACAGTTGAGAGCACAAGAAACAATAGACACAAACCTTTTTTGGTTACTAAGCGACAAGTACAGAGACGTTAAAGCAGGAAGTTTTTCTGATGGTTTAATCTATAAATCTGCTGCTTATATAGAGCAGTCGGACATACGAGATTTTTTTGAAAAATGAAACGAGACCCATTTAGTATATTTAATGTAAATGAATTTAAAAAGTGGATGCAAGACTCCACGCCGCCCAAGCTCGAAAGCACAATAGGAGCTACAGTGACTTCTAAAGTTTCTTTCAAGAAGCTGCGGGTCGTTAGTGAGGCTTTGGATAACGAAAAAGCCATAATTGAATTCCACAGAAATGGTGGAACAATTTTAGAAGAAGATCAAGATATGCTAACTATAAAAACTAAAAAAGGAAGTTTTAAAGTAAGCAAGTCTTATATAAACATCAACTAGGTTTTTGTATCATAACTTTTTTATTGACCAGAGTGTTGATAACAATATTCTCTGTATAGATCTCTGGTTGTGAGCTAAGTGGGATACCTGTGTATCCTCTCTTTTTTAACTTAGCCTTTAAATCATCGTAAGTAGCTGCGGACTCTATCCAAGGCTCCCAGTTCAATCTCTCGTCATAAATCATCTGTGATACCTTTTGATAAACCGTGGGATCTAAAGGTATAATTGAGAGGTCCTTTATTCTTTCTGGTATGTGGTTTTGAGACATAAAGGTGGTTAGTATTTTGATGCCTTTTTTGTCTCTTTTTGCAAGATATATGTAAGTGTCAATTAGAGCCAGCATCTTTATCTCCACCGAGCAGGCACAAAAGAAGTTCTTCTACAACAATTCTTTTAATTTCACCATCTAGTGAATCAAACTGCTCCAGAAAGGCCTTGATAGCATCCGTGCCAACCAAAGCTTGATTTGAATTATCTGACATAATTTTAATTGAGTGTTGTGCTTATATCCTATATATGATTTTATTATAGAATGCAATTAGGTAAAATTTGACTAAAAAACAAAATATTTGGTCAATTAACATAATATATAAGACATGAGCACATTTAGAGTAAAATTAAACAACACGTATAGAGGCGGGCTAGATGTGTTTGGAGGAGTCGAGCTAGAACCTTCCATTCAAAGATCCATATATGTTCAGGGGCCTAGAGGAATAAGAAGGCAACTTAAAGACGGCGATGTGTTTACAGACTGCAATTACTGGAAGCAATTTGCCTACCCTCAAATGTCTGAGCAGGATGCGTTTATAGAGGTGGTATCGGACGACGGGTCAGTTTACAGCACAATTAAGGAAGAAAACAACTCCCCCAGGGTTTACACACTATCAGTAGAAGACGGATCCTCATTTGAGGAAAACATTGTTGACATATACGGTGATAATGGAGGTGCGGCTGGGTTCGTCCAAATAAACAACTTTGCTTCGAGCGGACCTGTAAAAGTTAGAATGAACAATATAAGCAATGCCGTATTCGACCTAGAGCAAGGAAGCATACAACAATTTAATCTAGGAGACGTTAGCATAAGCAAATTAGAATTTAGCAATGAAAGTGGAACAAATTCCACCGTACAAATAATACTTTCTGTATTAAACAGCCCCAAAAGCTAACGTCCGTTTTCCTTGGCAAAAAAGTATGGTTAGATACTAACTATATTAAAATAATAAGGGAGAACAGTGGCTTCATTAATTAAACCAGGGTCCGTTAAGGTAGTGACTAAAGAAGGCGAAATTCAGGTCTCTTTGACCATTGATCTTAACATAAACGTCAATTCGGAAGGATTGCCTTCGGGCGTACGGTCCCTTCAGTTAAACGAAGAGGTCAAAGTTAAGTCCCAGGAATCAAAAGAAAAATTTGAATGGGCCATTCCTGATTTTGAAGAAGCCCCTAAAATAAACTTTGGAAAGAAGGAGGTTTAAATGCCTATTGGTTTTGACTGTGGTACCTACAATTTGGTTTGCTGCACAAGGGGAGAGGATAACAACTTTTCCTACAAAAGAGAAGTAAATGCATTTTTAGAAATACCACTAGAGAATAGATTCGTATTCAATATGATGAAAAGTGCCGGTGTGCCGTTGATCGAGAGAAACAACGTAGCTTATGCACTAGGAGAAGCCGCTGTCAACATGGCTTACACCATGAGTCAGATCGAATTAAAAAGGCCAATGATTCACGGTTGCGTAAATCCAAAAGAAAAAGATGCATTTCAAATAATGTCAGTGATGATGCATAGTTTGATGGAAGACATCAAAAAAGATGGTGACTCACTTTATTACAGCGTACCAGCCAATGCAATTAATCAAGACACAGATGCTGACTATCATCAAAGAATACTAGAAGCTATATTTAAAGCATACAAGAGTGAGACTGGGTACAAAGTGAATGCCTATCCCATCAACGAAGCTCTTGCTTTAGTGTACGCAGAGCTAGCCAGCAAAGCGTTCACAGGTATAGGAGTAAGCTGTGGGGCTGGTATGGTCAACGTTTGCTATGCCATGTACGGAAACCCAGTGTTTTCTTTCTCAATAGTAAATTCTGGTGACTGGATAGATCGCCAGGCCGCAAAAGCAACAGGCGAAACAATAGCGTACATAAACGTAGAAAAAACAAAAATTGATCTTACAAAGCCACCCTCTTCATTGGTAGAAAGGGCCATTGGAACCCAATATAGATTAATGATAGAACACACAGCCGGTGGAATCAAAAAAGGATTTGCTGACATTTCAAAAACCGTAAGAACGGATGCACCAGTTGACGTCGTGATAGCAGGCGGAACATCTTCTCCAAACGGCTTTTCAGATATGTTTAAAGAAATAATTAATGAAACAGAACTACCAATTAAGGTTGGTAACATCATTAGACCATCTGACCCCTTATACTCAGTTGCTAGGGGATGCTTGGTCGCGGCAGAAGCAGCGAAATGAAAAGAAATGAAAAGAAATGAAAAGAAATGAAAAGAAATGAAATAAGGAGAAATATTAGAAAGAATGAACAGAAAGCATAAAAGCGTAAGCGATCTAGGTGCGGCTGCCTACATCTTGATGCACAGATTCAAGGTCATAGGAAGAAAAGGCAAAGACATATATTTTTCACTAAACGAAAAACAGACTCCAGAAGAGTTTGACCAATTAAACCTGGACTATTTGTCAAGTGAATATCATAGATTTGATTCATGCATAATGTCTCTTAAGAAAATAGGAGAATACAACTTTGAAGCAAAAGGCAACAAGTTCGTAACAGATCTTGGTGCTGCAGCCTACATCTTAATGCATAAGTATAAGGTAATAGGCAAAAAAGGAAAAAGCATTTATTTTGAAGTTGACAACAGCCAAGAAACAAAAGACAAATTTGATGATTTGGCCCTAGATTATATATCTAGTGATTTCCACAGGTTTGATTCATGCCTTATGTCGCTTAAAAAAATAGGTGAGTATGTGAGTGACCATTAGGAGCAAAATGTACAAAGAAAATGCCAATATAGAACAAAGAGTCAAGGCAGCAATAGCACAGGTTGTTGACCAATGGGTAAACGATCTGATCAAAGAAAAGATTGTCACGCCTTCAATCGATCAAAAATATCAGCGTGGTCTTTGGGACAGGCTAAAGGGATCACTGTCTAATCTGTGGCACGGAAGGTATAATCAAAGCAATCCTAATTATTGGCAAAATAGATTTGGAGATGAGCTAGGATCCCAATCAGAGTCATATGACCCCAGAGTTTTTACATTACATGATTTCAAAGAAATAAAAAACGCTATAGAAAGCACAGAGCATCTTGTAGAAAACATAGACCCAAACACAGAAAAACTAAAGATAGTCAGAGTTATAAGAGCAGCAGCAGAAGAACTAAAGAAAAAACTTTTCAATATATTCGCTCAAAGCTGTGATGGTGGGGCTGACTCTAGTGCAACTCCAGCAGCAGAATCGCAGCCACCACCAAAGCCTGATGGTGCAGAGGAGAAAGAAGACAATAAAAAAGAACCTTATAATGACCTAACTCCTGCTGGGGATTCTCCTGATCCTTCGCGGTTTGACAATGGAGGAGAAAGCAAAGAATCCGATTTAGACGGCCAAGAATTAGCTTTGCCGGAGGAGATATATGATGCAGTAAAGCCAATACCAGAAAATGAGAACAAAAGCCTTGCCCGTCTAGAGAGTGGGCCAAAGCCAATGAGATTTGTTGACATTCTTAATCACAAAGACCTTACAGATGAAGAAGCTAGAGATGCATTTAAATCGGAAAAAAGAAGGAATATGGCTAAAGAGACTCTGGACAAGCTGTTGCATGACGCTGTAATTAAAAAAGAAAGCCCAGAGTTTATAATGAAAGTTGAGAGTGCAATAAAAAGGATGAAAAAAATAATAGATGAGTTGGACTAATTATTTCAGTAAATCTCAAGTTTTTCACATAAAAAAAGTTATGTTCGAAATAATGCAAGAAAAATATCAAGAAAATGAACAAATAATAGAGAGAGTGGCTGTGTCCCTTGCAACAGAAAAAGATACAACAGACTTCTTAAAGATGGTAGCAGATCTATACGAGTCTGCTTACATGAAGGCTGTGCGGGATCATAGAGAACAACTAGAAAAAATAGGACTAGTTGCTAATGTAAGATCTTCCAAGTAGTATTACTCGAAATAAGGTTGATCTTGAGACGGGACAGCTTGCATTACATGTCCCCCTAACTTGGGATAGTGATTTTGTATCTTCCACCACCTCTTGTCTCCATTTTTTGGGTACAAAATGGATCCTTTTTCAAAAACAACTTCTGCCCACATTTCTATAGACATATCATTTTGATTAATTATAACAGCTTCAAATGAGGTTTTGCTCTTGTATTGAATACGAGATGAAACATCGCCATACAAAGAATCTTTTTTCTCTACAATAATTGCAGGCAAACAATGAATAAAAGTCTTTGTTATTACATCATCACTAATTGATTCATACTTAGAACTTGTAGTCGTGACAGGCTGATCAACCTGTTGGGGAGGTGAGGCAACCGGTTCAACCTCCTGGGTTTTTAGCTCTTCTGATTTGGTGGATTCTAAGTCATCTACAAAAGACTCGCTTTGGGTTTTTATTTCTTTCTTTTGTGGAAGTTGAACCTTAGGTCTTTGATCCTTATGAACTTCGGACTTCCAGTTCATATTATGAACTGTGTATTCACTCCAAATTTCTTGGTCCTTCATAGCCGGATTTGGTCCATCCAGCTTGTAAACGGTTCCATCTTTATTATAGAGAGGCATAATAATATATACTTTAGAACAAGAAAAAAGAGGTTAATATGTCTTTAATAGTAACAAATGAATCAAAAGTTTTAATGCTTGAAATTATGCTGAACAAAGCAACTACGGACGGAAGCTCCCCAGCATCAAACGGGGATAGAAAGCTAAAGCTTTTTGTCAACAACTTAGTGCCTACTGCTACTACTGTCATAGGGGATGTGACAGAATGCAGTGCAACAGGATATAGCACAAAAACTTTGACTGGCGCCAGTTGGTCGGTTTCGACCGTTGACGGAGTAACCTCTGGGTCTTATTCGGAGCAAACCTTTGATATAGAACAAGCAGCAACAATATACGGTTACTATGTTACAAACTATGATGGAACTGAACTTTTATGGATAGAAAGGTTCACAGAAGCTCCATACGCCCTACCAAGCGGTGGCGGGTCTATAGGTATTACTTTAAACTTTACTCTAAGCTGAGGTTTTATGGGATTGCTCAACAAAGATGGAACTCCTTACAAATTGCAGGGAAGCACTCAACAGTTTGATCCAGAAAATCCAATGTTTGACTTGTTCAATAGTTGGGATGAAGAATCGATCAGAAGAGGAGGATCCCCAATATTTTATTATGAAGTTATAATTGAACCAAACATGATAGATCCAATATACTTGGAAGCCAGAAATAAACTTTTTTCAAGCTGCCCCGTTGAGCTGTGGTGTAATTATGATCCTCTAGCTTCACAAAATTCACTAAACCAGTTTGGCATAGATGCACCGGATGAAATGTCGTTTGAATTAAATTACAAGTCAGTCCTGAAAGCAGTTGGTCATCCTCCCAAAATAGGCTCAAGATTATTCACACCGCACTTAAGAGAGAATTGGGTTATAGTTCAAAGAAACTTGAATGAATTCAAAATGTGGGGAGTTTTTAGAATAGAGTTGATATGCCAGAGATTCCAAGAAGACGTTGTTACAGGTGAAGGCAAGGTAACTCAAAAGCAACCAGACTTAAAGATCAAGATAGTGTAAAATCTTTTGTTGGTTGTGGGGGATGCACTTTAAAAAAAATTTTCTTTGGAAGTTGAGGCTTACTAAAAAAGAACACGGGGTCTGGCAGGAAGCAAATGACTCTTTCTTGTCTCTTTCTTATCTTTTTAAAATGCTTCATTTTTTCTTGATTCTAAATATTGGACACTTTTTATATTCAACCTTGGTGTGTTTTTGGTCGATTGGCTGAATAGCCTTAGGACCAGGAAGTAAAGAAAGTAACATTTTCTTAACACCGTCACAACCATATTTAGAGCAGTAGCTTGAAAGTTGTCTGTATCTATCGCTGAAGCCGTTGCCTCTATTATCAATCCAAGCTTTTTTTTCTATCTTTGCACTATTGTTATCTATTGAAAAAGTCATCGCGTCTCGTTCTTTCGATTCTTGTTCATTCATCTTTTCTATTGAGTAAGAAACTTTCCTGGGAACAACTAGAACCTGCCCGTATGGGCGATCCTTTTTGAAAACGACCTTTCCTCCCACAGGTGGATTCTTAAAAACAACAAAAAAGAACTTTGGCCACCAGCTTGTTTGTATATGTCCAGGCAAACAACAAGGGAAAGTTCCAGTGCTATCAGTATAAAATGCAGGATGAGGCTCTGTTCTTAGAACGTAGCCTTCAGGAACTTTAATGTCCAAGGCTGAGGTCATACCAAAATATCCAGGAGCAAACGAAGAAAAAGGAGGAAGCTTTATAATACTTGATAAATTAGAATCCTTACAAGATTTAATTTCTTCTTCAAAATCGCCTTCAAAAACTATTTTACCGTCTACATTTTTTATCCAGCATTCACTCTCAAAAGGATAAATTAATTCTAATCCATAAGTAGAGCCATCCACAAAAGGAGGGCAATGCCAAGGTTGTGGATGGTCACCATTACCATGGTCATTTTCAATTCCCGCCCAACCTGGTATCTCCAGTTTTATTGGAGCGGGAAACACTCCTTTATGCCAGGTTCTACACTTTACGTTTATTTTTTCCATTTTGAACAATAACTACTTGTAGTCCTAAACCGCATTATTGTAGATAAAATGACAAACTCAAACAACCCCAATCATCAACAAGGTAATCTAAACAATTGCAACCAAAAAGGACCAGGTTCGAACATAAACCTAGACAGATCACCAGGATACTGTGATAACGACTCTATTGGGGATAACCTCCGCGAACCAAACGATTCAACATTGAATTGGCTTAAAGACCAAACAATGAAAAAAACAGGTTTTGGATCAAGAGTTGATTGTGACCCCATGCAAAGGGGAAACATAGTCAATGATATAGAGACACCAGAAAGAGACGTGATCTACAGGTACTCAAAATCAATCAGAGGAACAGACGAAGCCGTTCTGGATATGTTTAGAACTCTTGTTGTCATAGATGAAGATGGAAAAGCTTGGCCTGTACCAGTGATATTAGGAACTCCTGAGAAAGCAGTTGCAGCAATAGTGCAAGACAACGTTAGAAAAGATGAAACTTTGGTTGTCGATAGAATAAAGCTTCCAATGATAGCATTGACTCAGACTGGTCTAGACTATGACTTTGAAAGATACACTTATCATAAAGCTTTGAACTACTTCAGAAGGTACGAACCCAACTCTAGTTTCAATCAAGCTCCTCCTGGCTTTGCTATAAAAGAAAAGTATCAAAGAGACACAGTGTTTGGCGTAGCACGGGGAATACCCTTAAATATAAGCTATACTGTGACGGCCTGGACAATGTACCAAGAGGACATGAATCAAATTATAGAACAAATTTTAACAAAATTTAGTCAAGCTGCATATATACGAGTAACAGGCATACCTTGGGAAATAATAGTTACAATAGATAGTGTAGCTAACAATGTTGACCAAGAGCCTGGTGATAGTGCTATAAAAGTGATAAAGTACGAATTTGGAATAACCGCCAAGTCATACATATCACAGCCAATAAGTCGCAAAAAAGCGGTCTTAAAGGCAAGAGTAGACTTTGTAGATGGAACTACTGAGCAGGAAATCTCTGAGATTTTGGCGAGGATACAAGAAGCAGTTACGGAGTTAGAATGCTAGAAATAAAAAATAGAAACAAGTTTCCGGTACAATTAGTAATAAAATCAAGGAGAGCACCTAGATCTTTTACAACTCTTAACGTCCCCGGTATGGGATCTGGAAAAAATATTTTTTTTCTTGAGGAAGAAAGATCAACAGAATACATAGATAGAGCAGAAAAAGATGGATTGATTTCCATAAGACACATAACTAAAGCATCAAAGGGAGAATAAGACTATGGCGATTTTAAGAGGATTTCCACCTTCTAATACTATCAGCCCAAGCGTTAGAATAGCTGAAAAAGATCTAAGCTTCGTGGTTGCAGAGCAAAGTTTACATCGTGCTGGTTTGATTGGATTCGCTTCTAAAGGTCCATTCAACCTTCCGATCATGATTCAAAATTCAAAACAATTAGCAACTGTATTTGGTAACCCACATCCAGACATGGGCGACCCATACCTAATATACGCTGCTCAGCAGTACCTCTTAGTAGCAAACGAATTGTTTGTTGTAAGAGTTGGCGATGAAGATCCAGTAAGCGACGAGCAGGCTCTTACAGCTAACGTATCTGTTCCAGCCGCTGGCGATGTTGTAAAGATCGAATCAGCAACAAACGGTCCTTACCTCTTTGACACATCATACGAAGACGCTGATGTTGATGCTTACTTCTTCAGATTTAAGCTAAATGGTGTCCTCAACTCTAAGACTCTAATGGTTGAAGCAGACGCTGCAGCCAAGAGCGTATCAGACGTTGTTGACGAACTAAACGCTCAGCTAGACACAGAGCTCGATGGAATCGAATTCTATCTAACAGACGAGACAGACAATAACAGTCCAATCGGAGTAAGAACAACTTGGGCATACGGTCCAGGATCATCAGTTGAGTTGGTATCAGTACAAAATGCAGTTTATGGATACGGCGGCACAAGCATAACCGGTCTAGGAACCGGAATGACACAAGCAGCAGTAACCGGAACAGCAACCAAATATCCAACTGGTGGATCTGCTGGTGTGTTCACTCTTCCAAATTCAACAGATTGGACAATCGAACTAATCGTTGACGGAACAGACAACGTAAACGTTGACGGTGTCCTACAAGTTCTAGATCTCAATACAGTTCTATCTCTCGGTGGAACTCCAAAGACAGCAATAGCAGACATCGTAACAGAGATCAACAAGCAGAGATACGAAGAGGATGGAACTCTCCCAGGTGGTTGGGTTGCTAGCACAGTTGGCAACGCCCTTGTATTCAAGACTCTAACACACGGTGCCGATGCTCGCCTCAGAGTCAAGTACACAAGTACAGCAGCTGAAGCATTTGGACTTTCAACATTAACAGCATCAGGTGTATCACCAGAAGGCTCTACTGACGACGTTTCAACAGCTTCATTTGGTGTTGTAACAGGCGGTGAGAACACAGACAACACAGTATCCTTCACACTACAAGCTGATTCAGCTGGTATCGACGGAAATCAGACTCAGGTCAAGATTGTCGCCAATTCCCGTGAAAATCACTTCAACATTGAAGTTTACAACAACGGTGTTCAGGTCGAAAGCTGGGGACAAGTAACAAAGAATGACCAAAGTTCATACTATGTTGAAACATATTTGTCACTAGTTTCTGACTACATCCGTGCCGTAGACAACACAGACGTTGCATCTGGCCCTCTAGCTGGCGTCTACACCCTAAGCGGTGGAACAGACGGCATACCATCAGATCCAGACAGTCAAGATGAGCTTCTAATCGGAAGCCCAGTTGCTTCAACCGGATTGTACGTTCTTAGTGAGCCAGAACAGGTCGATATCGATTTAATAGCTGTTCCAGGTCACTCAAGCACTTCAGTTGTAACAGAAATGCTAAGATTCTGCCAGGATTACAGAATGGATTGCATGGCAATTGTTGATCCTCCATTCGGTTTAACCGTTAAGGAAATCATCGCATGGCAGAACGGACAGCATCCTCTTAACCTCACCAGATTTGACTCCGACTTCGGTGCATTATACTGGCCGTGGGTTAAGATTCGTGATAACTTCAACAGATTGGATGTATGGGTTCCACCATCAGGCTCAATCCTTGCTGTTATCGCAAGAAGCGACTTCCTTGCTAAGCCATGGTTTGCGCCAGCCGGTCTAAACCGCGGAATAGTACCAGGAGTTACTGATGTGTACGACCGTCCAACATTAGCAGAAAGAGACCTAATGTACGGTAACCGCAATTGCATCAACCCAATTGTACAGTTCGTAGATGTTGATGGATTCTTAGTTTGGGGCCAAAAGACCCTACAACGTAGACCAACAGCTCTAGACCGTGTAAACGTTCGTAGACTAATGTTCTACATAGAAAAGAGAATTAGAGCAGCCGTAAGAGGCCTCTTATTCGATCCAAACGATGATATATTTAGAAAGACCTTCGTATCGATATGTGCCGGAATTCTAGAGGACGTAAAGAGAGGAAGAGGTCTTACCGATTACTTCATCAAGGCAGACGACGAATTGAACACACCTGACGTGATCGACAGGAATGAGTTTAGAGCACAAATTGGAGTACAGCCAACCCGTGCAGTAGAATTCATGTTCATTGAGTTCTCAATTCATAGAACCGGAAGTTTTACGGAGAACGCAAACTCAACCTTCTAATCTTATAAAGCAGCAAAAAAGGAGAATTAAAATATGCCAAATAATTTCGCACCAGGTGCTAGACTTAATGACATGGGTATGGATGCACTCGGTGGAGACAATGTAGTTTTCAAGAGGAAGTATAGGTGGACCTTCGAGCTAAAGACAAATTGCTCAGGTGGTCGTATACCTCCCTTCTTCGTGAAAGTAGCATCCAGACCCAATTTGACAATTGAAGAAACTGAAATTAACTTCTTGAATAGCAAGATGTGGATTCCAGGTAAGGCGAGTTGGGAAACCATCACGGTTACCTTCTACGACTTAGGTGGACAAGACACTGCTCAGGGAGCAACAGCCTTGTGGAGTTGGCTTGCTACAACTTACAATTTCACAGGTCAGCAAGTTCCTTATTCACAATCATCAAAGAAAGGCCAAAGAGGCGGCGGCGGTAACGGTTACGCAGCTACTGCTTACTTAGACCTATACGATGGTTGCGGAACTTCGATGGAATCATGGGAGCTAAATCACGTTTGGCCCCAAGCCGTTAACTTTGGTGAGCTAGATTATTCTTCCTCAGAAGAAGTTACACTAGAGCTAACCTTGCGTTACAGTGAAGTACAGTACACACCACGTTGTGGTGGAAGCGTTACTCCTTGCTGCGCTGGTTGCTGAGATTTGGCAGTATTTTAATTGGAATATAAAACCTCGTACTTATCTAATAGATAGGTACGAGGTTATTTTTTTGGAGATAAAGAATGGCTAGAAGCACAATGGGTCCGGATTTTGGATTAGGCGATGATGATGTGTGCTTTAAAAGAAAATTTAGGTGGCTTCTAATAATCCCACAAGTAAGTGCACAAGGGATAAGCACATTGCCTCCTTCAAAGTCGGCACGTCCAAGCTTAAGCTTTAAAGAAATGGAAGCTCAGCATGTATCTGAGACCATATACTTTCCTGGTAAGCCGGATTGGAAGCCAATAACCTTATCTTTGTATGACATTAAAAAACCTGAACATCCTGTCATGAAATGGATTAAGGAGCTGTATGACCCACAGAAAGGGAGCTACCTTTATTCATGTGAAGGGTTTAAGAAAGATAGAGCAACCCTAGAACTGTATGATGGTTGTGGCAAAGTTATAGAAACATGGATATATGAAAACGTCTATCCACAAAACATAGAGTTTGGTGACCTTGATATGCAAAGCAGCGAAATACTAACCTGCGACTTGACTCTAAGATATGACAGGGCCTACATAGAGTAGGCTTGAAGATTATTCTTCTTCCTTGTCTTTTTCTAAAGACATATCTTTATTTAAAAGATTTTGGCAGGCAGCTATTGCATCCTCTAAGTCCTTAGGCTTACATTTAAGAACCCTACAGGCTCCGCTCTTATTAAGTCTTCCTTTTTTAGTATAGACCTTAGAGTCGTTAAGCAAAAAAGCATCAACTATTTTTCCAAAGCCATTGTCTATCAACTTTTGTATAAGTTCTAGGCTTTCTATTTGATCAAATGGATTGTTTTTCATTATTTGTTCCAATTATACATTATATTGTACAATCTAGTTTTAAATAATCAAGTGTCAGTCATTAGACATATTATGCTTCTTAAAAATACCTTTTTTGCCTTGTGGCTGTTGCTTCTCAGTCTGAATCCTTATCCAATCTAAGTATCTCCTTTTTAATTCATTATAATTCCTAGCAGTTCTATACATCTGCCTAAAGTGATTCAGAATACAGGTGGTCATATAATTGAATGCCTTACCTTTTTCTGGATCGAATCTATCTATTTTCTCAAAGCATATCATAACGCCTTCTTGAACCGCGTCATCTATGTCTATTAAATTAAACTTTGCATAGCGTACAATATTCTCTGACAGGGTGTAGAAAGCTATAGCAAGCTCCTTCTGGGAGTCCTGGTAATCTGTGGAGGCTGAATAAAATTCTTTTTCAATGTTTAACCATAGTTCCGGCTTAGTGTAGCTGCCTCTTGGCTTGGTCTTATTCTCCGTATCCTTTATATCTTGCATAAAGTATTGATATTTTATTTTTTGCTTCTTGCATTTTTGGAACTGTATGATGAGTCTTTCAAAAGTTTTGTTGTTCAAGTACTCAGTTGACATTAATCTCCTTTGATTCGTCTTTAGCCCACAGCTTTATTCTGTCATTCGCTTCTTCTTTAGCTTCAACATACCAGTCAGAGGCTAAATTAAAATAAGACTCACTGTAGAGCTTTCCGCTTGTAAAACTCCTGAAGTGGTCGATGTTATCGTCTTTTTTCCTTTGAAAATTTAGTTCTTTTCCTATCAAGTAAGGAGTTATATTGTTTTTTCTAAGTATGTAGTTGCCCAAAATCTCCGTATCTGGCCAACCAGGTCTTGTTGGGCAGGGCTTATAGTCAACAATATTATAGTAATTAGCCAACCTTCTTAGGCTCCACCCAAAACCTATTTTGTCCATGACTGGCATGTGGTACATGGTTGCTGTGTGTGAGACCATACCCTTCCAGTCAGAATGCTTTCTAGGACTAATTTCATAGCCAACAACAGGTGATTTAGATGGACACAAGGTCAACAAATCTTCTAAAAAGCTTCTTTTTCTCAAAAAACAATCAGCATGTGTCGCAAATAAGAATTCGGTCCTGCAGGCTGAGAACGCAAAGTCCATAGCTATTGCAGGAAAGTCGGAAGGATGCATAAGACCATTAAACTTAAAACAATGCACCTCAATATCGTTATCTCTTAACGCCTCTATTTTCTCAAGCTCTTGTTTAGAAGAACCAGTATCAACGATAATAATAAAAGGTTTTTCTGTTTGTAGCCTTAAGAGTTCTACGCAGAGAGACACGGGCTCAAAAGTGTCTAAACAAGGTATAACTGCGGTTATCTTGTACTCCCAGGGTTTCTTTGGACAAGATCCTTCCCAAGGCTTTAATTCTTGTCTGGTATTTCTTAGCGGAGCAAAATCTTTTTTCATACTTAATTAGGTTATGGAAGTTTATGAAATATTGTACGAGTTAATCAAAAACCCTGAGGCACCTAAATTCTATAGAGATTTACAAAATTTCTATGAAAAGTTAGGACTTAAAAATGAATCAGAAGCTTTTCTAAAACTATTAGAGATAAAGTTTAAAAAAAATGTCGCTGACAATTAATATTTTAGTTAAAAACAACGAGAGGACAATAGAAGACTCTATAAAACAAATATATCCATTATGTGATAAAATAATAATAGGGGACGCAGGATCTTCGGTAGACGTTATAAACACATGCAAAAGTTTTAAAAAAGTAGAAGTAGTTAATGTTCCGTTCAAAAACGACTTTAGTGAAGCAAAAAACTACATGATAAAGTACAACAAATCATGGATGATGTTCTTAGAACCTTATGAATCCATAGTGTCATTTCCAGATAAAATAGACCTATCGGATGAAAACGTAACATATAGAATCAAAAAAATTAATGGCGATTTAATAACCAAAGAATTAAGAATATGGCATAAGAACAAAAATATAAGATTCAAGAATCCCATATTTGAGTCTGCCGATCCCGGTGAAGGTGCCACAAACTTAGAAGTTTATATAACTCCAAACAAAGAGTACTTGGATGAAGATAAGATAAAGATACTTAATGAGTGGAGGGTTAGAAGCCCAACACACGACGAACCATTATACTACTTGTCTTGCATACATCTTTTAAGAAAAGAATGGAAAAACTTCGTAAACACAGGCGAAACTTACCTTTATAAAAGCACCTCAAACAGACCATCATCTTTAATGACTAGGTATTACCTATCTATGGTCAAATCATATGTCAAATCAGAATATGACTATGAAGGAGCATTAAGGTACATAACATCCTGTATAGCGGAAAAGCCTTTAATGGCAGAATTCTGGTGTATGCTCGGAGATATATTTTATAAAAACAACGATCTTCAAAGGGCTAAGAACTTCTATGAAAACGCCTTAATACTAGGATCTAGAAGGATAGACGACGATGAGCTTCCAATTGAAATCTCCAAGTACAAAAAGTATCCATTGAAAATGATAGATGCCTGTGAGAATATAAAAGAAAACACACAAGTTTACACAGCTAGTAAATAAAGTCTAGCTCGTTAATTACAACAGTAACCTGATCTTCATATCGAGCTACGGCTATCTGCTTCCTTCCTATAGGAAGTTTTTTAAGTTCGGATTCTAGTTCGTGTATGCTGCAGCTGATAACAGAGAAATTATTTTCTGCTAATTTCTTAGCATCTTCTTCCAAAGTGACAATCGACTTATTCGGAAAATAAGCTTGCAATGGCCCTTTAGCTTCTGTGATTATCTTTTTATACAAAGGAACATTACACGCACAACCAGGGTTTTGCTGGTACTTCCTTACTTCTTCTTCAAACTCTTTAGGTAGACTTTCTCTAAATCTTGAATCTCTAAGAGCCTGTTTCACGTCCATCAGCGTTATTGGCCTGCTCATTTTTTGACTCCTCATTAATTGATTTGGGTCTATTAGAAAAACCGCACTTAGGGCACTTAATTTTTTTGGGCTGGTCTCTACTTGAAGGTTCTACAATCGCCCCTGTTGCTGGGTCCATCTTGGGGATCTTGATCTGTACGGGTGACGATTTAACAAAAACAAAACCCTCTAAATCGGAGTTTTCATTTATAATCTTTTTGAAAGAACAATGGTCACAGTAAAAAATGTACTTATTCATCTTGTGGAAGATTGACTATTGTTGCTGCCTCTAACCAATTGATAACTGAAGCCCCAAAATTTGCTAAGAATGCACCAGCGCAACCACAAGCAAACACCTCAACAGGGTCTTTTGAGATCCAAACGTAGCCCATGAAAAAACCGCACCATGTTCCTGCACAGAGGTGGCAGTCAACTATTCTTCCTAGATGTTCAACTTTTAATCTGCTGGATGTGCTTCTTATAAAAGCTCTCAAGCCTTCAAAAATTGATCCATCAACGATCAAGTGGGTCAATCCAATTGTGCTCAATATAAACATTAACAAATTCATATCATCTCCTATTTTAGACATCATCGCCAGAAAGTCAAAAGTAAATCTTTACTGTTTCTAGAAACACAAAAGCTCTTAAATTGGGTGAAGCCGCAAAGTGTGTCATCAACTTTTATACTATGATTTTTAACAATGCTAGGCTCTAACTTATCTACAAACACAGAAGTCCCAAAATAATCTTCTAGTCTCTTTATGTGTTCTGTCTGCAGTGAGTTGAGTAGGTCTAGTACACTTTTTGTACCTAATCCACCTAGGGCGGGTATGGTCTTTCCAAGTCTCCATTGATCAAGAAAGTGCCTGAATTCCGGCAGAATCTCTGGCATTTTTTTATCGAAAAAAATTATTTCTTCAACGTTTTTTAAATTTATTTCCATGACACTATTTTAGTTTGACCTTAAAATAAGCTAGTATAAAAGGAGAAAAAATGGCCGACGAAACTTTCAGACCAAAGAGAGCAGATAACGCAGAAGGTAATGATTTGGAAGCAGCACAATCTATGAGAAAAGGTGCAGACGGAGCACAGGCTTCAGAGGTTGGCGGCTTTAACATCCAAGGAAACGTTCCACCAGAGTTTGCACAAGCACTAAAGCAGGCAAGAGGCGGAAACGAAATACAAAACGTAGAAGAGCCAACGACTACGAGCACAAATAAGAGACCACAGCAAGCAAAAATGAGTTCCTTTGAAAAGAGAGAAGCAAGCAGCGGCCACTTAAAGGAGCTTCTTGAGGTCATCAAAGGATCTAGTGCTGTTTATGAGGAAGTACAACTACCTTCAAAGGGCAAGTTCTATGATGGAGAAAACGGCCCATCTGATGGTGTCCTTCACATAAGACCAATGACCGGTGAAGAAGAACAAATACTAGCCACTCCAAGGTTTGTTAGAAAGGGTCAAGCAATTAACATGATCTTTTCTAAGTGCATCAAAGAAAGCAGTCAGTTCAGACCAGAAGGTCTCTTAACAATTGATAGAACCTTCCTGTTAATTTATCTAAGAGGTATATCCTACAGTCCAAAATATGAAGTTGAAATAAAGTGCCCAGAGTGCGAAGCAAAGTTCTCCACCACAATAGATTTAAATTCACTTTATGTAGAAGGTTGCCCCGATGAGTACGGCCCTGTACTCCAGGACACTCTCCCAACGACAAAGTTGCCATTCTCATATAGACTGTCAACAGGACAAGATGAGCAGAATATTAATGATCATCGTGAAAGAAGAGTAAAGGCCTTCGGAGACTCTGCCGCAGACGATACTCTAACCTATAGAACTGCTGAGCTTTTAGAAGAAATCGATGGCATATCTAACAAGAATGAATTGCAGATATTGCTTAAGAGCCTTCCAATAAGCGATGTTTCTTATGTAAGAAACTGTATTAACGAACCACCTTTTGGCGTTGATACAAACATTTCTATAAACTGCCCGTCATGTTTTGCTGAGTTCTCGATAGACTTGCCGCTTGAAGCAAATTTTTTCTTCCCGCGTCGCAAGAAGGGAGTCAGCCAAGTCTAGAGCTCTGGAAAAGTCTAGCAGAAGAAGTATTCTTCTTCCAATACCACTTACATTTGGATATGGAGAAGTCAATGCGTCTTCCGCTAAACATGCGACGTTGGATGATTGATAGATTTATAGAGCAAAAGGAAAGTGAAAACGCAGCGATGGAAAACGCTAGAAAGCGGGCACAGTCTAGGAGAAAGTAGTAAATGTCCAAAGAAAGATATCAAAATCCAGCAGTTGGGGACGAAATAAATCTAAGGTTGTTTACTTATAACAGTAACAACAGAACAGACGTAAAAGAAATAGAAAAAGTAGAGATTTATGTATTAGATCCTCAAGAGAGGTCGCAGGAAAATCCTCAAGGTTTAAGGCTGATTCAGATATTAAACGGGACAGATGTAACAAAAGAAGACACAGGTCAATATTTGTTGACCATCACTGCTGAGGATCCTCTATATGTTATAGGGGATTATGTAGACAAATGGACTGTTAAATTTGAGGATAATGATCTATGTACAGCGACAATATCCAACAACTTTAAGATATACCCAGACCTTTGGTTCACAACCTCTATACCACCAATATATGACTTTAATTTTAACTTTAGACCAAACAGAATTAGAAAAGGAACAAAGAGATACCTTCTAATACAGGTATCTCCAAATGTACCACGAGGTGCCGATGTACAAAACTACTACGAAAACCTTGCCATAGTCTCAGATTTAAGAGTATCGATAGAAATTGCTTGTGGAGATTGTGTCCCCACCGAGCAGGACTTACGTTTAATAGTAGATCGGCAACTCGTGGATTACAGAGAAAAGATGTACGCCTATTATTTTATAGACACTACTAATATGGACGTAGGGATATACAATATATGGTTTGAGCTTGCGTTTGGCGAGAATGTGTTTTTATCAGAAAAAAGTTCACTACAGGTGCATGAATGAGAATATTCGTACAAATTACGTCGTACAGAGATCCAGAACTAAAACCAACAATAGTTGACTGCATCAAAAAAGCAAAAAGACCAAATGATCTAAGTTTTGGTATTTGTTGGCAGCATGATGATAAAGAAGATCTACAAGAGTTCTTAATAAACCCTAAGTTTAAAATAATAGACGTAAATTGGACAGAAAGCAAAGGAATAGGTTGGGCAAAGTCTCAAACTCAAAAACTTTATGATGGAGAAGAATTCACGCTACAGATTGACTCTCATCACAGGTTTGAAAAGAATTGGGATGAGTTGTTAATCAATATGATCGAGGCATCAGGAGAAGAAAAGCCTATATTAAGTTCATTCGCTGGTGCGTATCGAGCATCTACTGGAGAAAAACTTAATATAGAGCCCTATCGAATGGGTATAGCCGGGTTCGATGAAAACGATATGCCCGTATTAAGACCGGATTATATGCAATGGGATAAAGTGGACAAACCCATCCCAGCTAGATTTGCTTGCGGTCATTTTATGTTTACAAGAGGATCATTCTGCGAAGAATACAAGTATGATCCAGAAATATATTTTGAAGGAACAGACATATCATTAAGTGCACGCTGCTTTACAATGGGGTACAAGCTATTGCATCCCAATAAAAATGTAATTTGGCATGAGTACACCAGAGATAAAAGAAAGAAACATTGGCTAGATCACACCAATGATCTTAAGGAAAAGGGCACAATAGAACTTGCTTGGTGGGAAAGAGACGAAATAAGCAAGAAAAGAGTAAAGCAACTTCTAGGCATAGAAGACTCTGGCGTAGACCTGGGCGAGTTTGAACTTGGAAAAGAAAAAACTTTAAGCCAGTATCAAATTTATACAGGCGTAGACTTTTCTCAAAAATTACTGCATCCAGCAATCCCAAAGGGAGCACCACCTTTCGAAGGTGAAATAACCGAAGAAGATTGGAAGAAGGAGATGGAGGGACAGAAGAAACCAGAAGAACTAACAGAGTACTCGTTAGAGGTTTCATGGACTAAAGAAGAAATAGAGTACGCAGATGATTACTCTTTTTGGTACTTTGGCTTCCACGATGAGGAAGGCCAAGAAATATATAGAAAAGACTTTACAGAAGAAAAAGATAAAGATATCTTACTGTTTAAAAAGCTGAGTAAAGAAGTAACTCTTAATGTAAAAAGCCAACCAAAAAGTTGCACAATATGGCCTTATAGCAAGTCCAGAGGTTGGCTAAGTAAACTAGAAACCAAATTATGAGCCGCTTTGGCATGGTCCTGGACCACCAGCAGTGCCACATAATTTAACGTCTCTTGGCTTTGGTTTAATGTCTCTGGGGCCTGGTCTAAAAAGGCTGTTCTGAGCCTTCCCTTTGCTTACAAAGCCTTCTGATTTAAACTGTGCGTTTAACCATTCTTTAAATTTTATCATGGCAAGCTGTCCATCCAAGGTTTAAAAGGTCACTGGATATTTCTGACGTTATTGATCCTTCTTCAATAAATCCGTTTTCGGGAAACATACCCGAACAATACCAGTCTAAATAGGAGCCTTTTCCAACCATTTCGGCAACAATATCGCCCGAAGCCCTCCAAGAACAACTCCACTCTTGCTCACATTTACAAAAAATGTTATTGCACAAGGCGGCATAAAAGTTTTGAGCGTATTTATTGCTAGATCTGCACTTCAGAAGCAACCATTCTACCTTTAGGACGTCTTCTTTTAAGCAGGAATTAGCCATAGGACCTTCTAATTAGATTTATTATGTATATATACTTTTAACATGAGAAATCAAATAATAGCTAGCTTTTTGTTTATATTGGCGGTATGTTTTGCATTGGTTTTTTGTCAACGAGAAGATGTAGTCGGAGGAGGCAATAAAAATTATAGCAATGAAACAAAATCAAAGAAGCTAAACGTGTTCAAATGGACAACAGATAAAAACTATAGACAAACATTAATTAAGAGGATAAATGAAAACATTTGAAAATTGGACGGTTATTAAAGAAGAGAGCTCAAGCAATAAAAACAAAGCCATAATAGATTTGGTGGACGCAATAAAAGAAGTCTTTGGAAAGTACGATGTAGTAACTAGAAAAAAGATATGGCACGAGATAACATCAGCAGATGGCAAAGACCTTGTTGATAAAATCGTTAAAAATCCAAAAACATATTTAAGCGATAGTGAATTCATAAAGTTAGTCCAAAAAGGCAAAAAATGAATTTAGAATTCAGTAGGTGGTTCGAACAAAATACTTTGGGCACAGAGTTTGTTGATGAATCTAAAATAGATGCTATTTACGATAAATCGAAGCTAGCAGTCAAACTAGTGCAGCTTTATGACGAAACTAGGTCAGCGGATAAAAACGCACGTCCTGAGGCAAAAAAGCTTTTGCTTAATATAAACACCATACTTCCGCTTTCTGCTGGTGCGTATGGACTATACATGTCCTCTGAGAATAAAAGATTTGTAGGTAACGAACTACTAAGTAAGATGAGACTAATATTCCCAAAAGATCTTATGCTAAATCAAAAACTACAGAACCTACCAAATGCGGTGATTAAAAAGTACGTACCAGATATTGATGAGAGACAGATGCAGCCTTCAGATACTATACATGTGAACATAAATAGATACTTAAATGAGTTTGGAGACAGTATAGAATCAATAATAGAAATAGCAAGCACAATCGTTCACGAGGCAACTCATGAGTTAGAGCTTCAGTACTACGGTAGGACAGACGAGACGGGCCCACAAAACGCAGAGAAGGTATTTGTCGGTTGGGTAATTAAGAATTGGGGAACTGTTACAACTAGAATTCCACAATTAAGATCTTACGATATTAAAAACAGTAGAATTAAGGTCTAAAGTTTCAAACTCACCAAACTTGTTTGTATAAATCACACGTTCAAAACCCAATTCTCTTGTCATCTGCATACAGCCGTTGCAAGGAAAGCTATAGTCTATCTCTTGGTTCCTATTAATCCTTGTGTTAACCAAAGTATGACCACGATAGTCATCTAAACCTAACTTTATGACCGCCCGCATTTCAGAATGGGTGCCAACTATGTCACTTATATTGTGCTTTTCTTTGTTGACATAATCGTATTTTAAGTTCAAAGGGTGAGTTTTAGGACTGTTGATGCCTATAGAAATCAGCCTCTTATTTCTAAATATAAAACTAAAATGCTTACACCTTTTGTTGTGTCTACATTTGCCCGCCAAGGCATAGCTTATTTCAACTATTTTTTTATAGTTCACTTTTTATCTCCGATCTAATGATTTTCCATATCATATCATCTATACTTTGATTGTCCAACATTGCAAACAATAAATGAGGATAATTTTGAGTGTTAAAATAGGCAGCTGACTCTTTTCTGGATGGAAAGGACTTAAATGAGTTTTTACATTCACAAAGTATTTGATTAAATCTATTTTCAAATTTAGTCTTAGTCTCTTCGGCCCAAACACAAACCTCGTCCGGCAACAGGGCAAAGGTACAGGAAAGATTCGCAGTGTCGCCGGAGGACAAAATTTCTAAAATGAATTTTTCAGAAACACTAGAAACCAGTCTGTGGGCATTAACGTACCATTCGCTTTTTACCTTTACCCTCTTTCCTTTTTCAAACTTTATGACATAGCCCTCTTCGTTTTTAGGAATTACGTTTTTGATGGAACTAAGATTTTGAAAATTAAAAACTTTAGGAACAGTGAAAAAGGGGCTATATTTGGATATATCGTATTCATTCCCGTCAGCATCAAACTTAGCCAAGAGAACCAACTTACGATCAAAACCATAATTACAAACTATTCTATTCCAAGGTACAATTAATTCAAAAGAATAAGACTTTGTTTTATCCAGACAATTTGTATCATATTCATTTAGAAGAACTTGTGCTTCTTTGGCATGGTCACTAAAAAAGGAACCCCTAGAAGCAACAACAAACCGATCTCTAAACCAAAATATAGTTATAAGAGATCCATCTAATTTCTCGTATACTTCAAAAGACTCGTTGGGAAGAATAGATTCTTCTTCAATGTTAAAGAACTTATCAAAACTTTTTGCTACAACATTGCCATAAAAATCAGTGACTAAGGCTCTGCATGTGAGGGTTATGTCGTCCCATAATCTTTCATACTGAGTTTTTGGCGTGTAATTCCAGATAAGCAAAGGGAACTCTGGATGTTCGTTCTTAGAAACTAGGCCATCTTCGTAATAACGATTTAAAGTTTCGATATCTATTTTCATAAAAAATAAGTGGGATCAAAGCTTTTATTTTTTATAGCTTCTTTAATTCTTTGTGCTTCTAAGAACACCAAATGCTCTTGGATAGCATTCCAGTCTTCAGGACTATAAGACTCAAGTAAATCATCTAAATTAAAATGAAAACGCTGACATAGCATCAGGAGTGGAACCGGTTCAGCGGTATAAATGTTATCTATACAAGAGCTCTTTCTTGGGCGATTAAAAGTAAAAATGTTGCCAGGTTTGGACTCCATCAGCATTTTGTCTATAACTTCAAAGTTAACCAAAGGCGAACCGGGATTAAACAACCTTTTGTATCTTAGTATATCAAATCTTATATTGAGCACAAGATCATATTTGTCATATTCGTTAATAAACTTTACAACTGTGTATATTCCGTGCCACATTCTTTTCCATGGAAGTATTGGACAACCATATTGAAGAAAACAAAATATTTTTTCACGATTAGCAGACAAAAGACTTAAGTCCCACCTTTTGGCCCAACTTCCTAAATCACTGAGCAAAATTCTAGTCAAATCATGGGGATGAATAGCAATCTCCGTAACTATGCCCAGTTTGCCAAGGGTTCTGCCGTGCAATTCGATTTCTTCATCATCCTCTACGAATATCTTCTTTATTTCATTTCTATAAAAGTAGCTTTTTACTTTCTCTTCAGTTATGTGAAATCTTTCATCGGGAACTGTTCTCCAGCTATAAGAAGCTTCGCTAAAATTCCATGTATGCAAAAATATATCAACGTCATATTTATTTGACAATTCAAATATAACATTTGAAAATTCATTGTCTGTCATGGCACCGCGTTCGTGCCCTCTAATTGCAATAGCTGTTTTTCCCATACAGGTATTTATTAAAGGCAAAAGAAATACTACAATAAGCAGGAGGCACTTTAATGAACATAAAAGACAAGCTAAAAGCTGCGAGTAAGGTTGTGGAGCAGGAAGAGCAAATAGCCGTTAATCACGAGGAAATATCAGAATCTCCAATAGAGCTTCCTCAACCAAAAAAGATAAAAGTAGATTATTCTAAAATTCACTATAGGGGTGTATTTGCAACAGAAGATATAGAAAGCCAAGAGCTAATAGAAAGATGCCCTCTGGTGATTTTGGACTTTAGAACAAAATACCATAAAGACAAAAAGATTTTTGACTACCTATACACAAATAAATGCCCATGCAAAGATTGTGAAAATCACGGTGCACTCTTTCTGATGGTGATGGGGTACGGAATGGTATACAACCATCAAGATACACCCAACACAAGATGGGTGTTTCAAATAAAAGACAGGATTGCAGACGTAATAGCAGAAAGACCCATAAAAAAGGGAGAAGAAATTTTTGTAAGTTATGGAGACTCATACTTTAATGGAAGAAACAAACTAACAATAGAAGGTAACGAAATTAAATCAGAAGGAAACTTGATGCCTTTTGAGTGGAGTAAATGGGTTAAGGAAAACATAGAAAGAGGCGTTGACACACAAAAAATAAAAGAGATATTAGTCTCTAACAACTTTAATTCAAACACTATAGAAGCCGTGATTAGCGAGGTGATAGGAGGAAGTATATGAACGGAAAAGGAGACAAAAGAAGGAAAAAGAGCGTAGACGAAGCGACATGGGGCAAAAATTGGGAAATCATCTTTGGGAAGAAAGAAAAGAAACCAATGGGCGTCAAAGTAGAAATAAACCTGGGCGATGGCAAAAAAGAATACGGATATATTGTAAGAAGACATAACGTAGACAACTACGAAATATGGTGCGAAGAACAACAAAAGGTTCTGTTTCTATGCAAAGAAGAATTTAAAGAGGTGGACTAAAAAGATAGTCCACCTCCTCTGTTTTTAAAGCTTAGACAAAGTTATCGCACCACAAAAAGCCGATAAGGCTCCTAAGGACGATATAGGAAAAGGTGCAACGCAGCACCAGTAAGCTCCCGCTGCAATTGAAAAAAAAGCAAATATTGCAGCCGAGAAAGGCATATTTATGTAGCGAAACATTAAGGACATCGGACCAGAAAGAATCACAGACAAAAATATGATAGAAACCATTAAAGCTAATGAAACCATAAACCTCCTTGTTTTATAAAGACTCATTTACTTCTTGCAAACGCAATTATCGCAACATTTTTCACCAGGTGTACACCTCATGCCATCACATTGGTTTACACATGATTTGCCGCAATTAGAACAACCGCAGCTACAAGAAACCTGTTTAAAACAGCCTCCTAAAAGCAATGCCGATATTAAACAGACCAAAAATAGATTTTTCATAAACCTCCATTGTTTAAAAAAGAGAGATCCTCTCTCTATTATATATAGTGAATAACCGGGGAATTAGCTCAATTGGGAGAGCATCGCCTTTGCATGGCGGGGGTTATGGGTTCAAATCCCTTATTCTCCACTTAGTTTGATCAATTGGTGGATTACCCAAGTGGTCAACATAATAAAATGATTAATTTATCTATCAACAACAAAGATAAAAATTGCTAAAATTCACCATTTATTAGCTCTAATAATATAAGGCTGGTAAGTTATGAACAAAATTGAACTAAAACATGTTACTTTTAACATTCCTTTTAAGGCTGATCATATAGAACGTGTTGAGAACCTTGAACTTGTAGTAGACTATTTGACTCATTTTTTTGACACAAACATTATTATTTATGAGCTAGGTAAGAACGCACCGTCAATAAAACCTAGGCCAAATGTTCGAATTATTTTTGATATAAGTGATGGACCTTTTCACCGCACACGATATCTTAATGACATGGCTCTATTATCTCGAACGCCAATTATAGTTAACTATGACTGTGATGTACTAATCAAACCAGAAAACTATGTTACGGCTGCTAGGATGCTTACCGAAGTTCCTGAAATTGCGGGAATACTTCCGTATGATGGTCGATGTTTCGACATACCCCGCATACATATCCCCAGAATCAAGGCCGAACACGATTTATCTTTTATTGACATCGAAAAAATAGAATCGATCAGACACCTATTTTCGTCAGTAGGCGGTGCATTATTTTGGAACCGATCCATGTTTATTCAATATGGAATGGAAAATGAGAACTTTATCTCGTGGGGTTGGGAGGATTATGAGAGGCTTGTACGCTCCAAAGCTTTGGGTGCTACTTTTTTTAGCGTAAGTGGTCCATTATATCACATGGAGCACACTAAAGACAAAAATATCGACACTAATAATCCAGACCTTCAAAAAAATTATCAGCTTTATAACAAAATATTAAATATGAAGGTTGAAGACTTGAAGAGATATGTCATGACACAGCCTTGGATGGAATTTCGTAAGTAAAAAATAAATATCTTAAAAAAACTATATAATATAGTAGCCAAAGAATGGCTAATATTTAAAAAGGAGTTTTATGACACAAACAACTGAGGGAACAGGACCAGGAGCAGTAGAAAGAGTGCTCCCAAGAATTTTCAATGGAGTGGTTAAAAGCGTAAACATACCACCAAGTACAGTGGTAAATTCAGATGTAGATGATGGAGCAGTTTCAACATCTAAAATAGCTGCTGGAGCAGTTACAGTCGCTAAAATGAAAGTATTCAAGTCAACAGAATTAACAGGCACTGGGGCTGCTCAAAACGTAGCACACGGATTAGGAGTTGAACCATCTTTAGTTCTAGTCTACCCAACAGATACCAACGTAGCTACAACTGGTGCATACATGGTCTCTGAGGGCACACATACTTTAACTAACGTAGTAGTTACAGTAACAACTGGAAAGAAATTTAGAGTAGTAGCGTTTGTTTGATTGTTTTTAAAAAAGGAGTTTTATGACACAAACTACAGAAGGAACCGGACCCGGTTCAGTAGAAGAATTAAGAAGGAAGATACAGAATTCATTAGTCAGGGAAGAAAACCTACTTCCAGAGCTACTAGTTCCAGTTGGAGCGGTATTAGCCTACGGATCAAGCAATGCCCCTAAAGGATGGCTAAATTGCGTTGGTCAAGCAGTCAGCAGAGAAGATTACGCAGATTTGTTTTCAGTAGTTGGGACCACCTACGGAGTAGGAAATGGAAGCACAACATTCAACCTGCCTAATCTATCAGGAAGAGCAATAGTCGGACAAGGAAGTGGAGCTGGGTTAACGTCAAGAGCTATGGGAGCTACAGGAGGAGAAGAAACTCACACGCTCACAACCGGCGAGATGCCAAGCCACACGCATACTTCCAACGCAGTGGGAGGAACGGTGGGTCTAATCAAAGCAGACGGACAAAATACGGCGGTTGATGTTGATGCATCAGCCGTAGAACCCAATATATATGCTGCACCTGTTGCACTAAGCATTAATAATGCTGGTAGTGGCACTGCCCATAACAACATGCAACCATTCGCAGTCTTAAACTATATCATTAAATGCTAAATAAGTTATTATAGATGATTTTGAGAACGGCTCCTAAGGAAACTTAGGAGCCGTTTTTATTGTCGTATTGATATATTTATTCTTAAATTCTTCTTCAGAGTATTCATCTGCCTTTGATAAGTTTTCAAATCCCTTCATTGGTCTAAGATTTTCTAAAGCATTAATCACTTTTAAATCCAATATTCCATGGTCTAAAAAAGCCTGGATTGGCATTATATGATCAACGTGCCAATCTTCGTCTTTAAGGGCATTATAATCAGGGTGGTTTAGTATGTGCTCTTGTAGTTGCTGAGGCGTATAACCTAATAATTCATGGGTGTGACGTGTTTTAAACTGTCCTGTTGCCTCCATAAATCTTTTAATATATTGACCGCACATTTTACGGAATCTTTTTCTTAATTTAACAGCATCTCTATCAGGATCGTACATATAACAATTATCGCCAGAGACTTTTGCATTCCCACACTTTTTACAATTGGGACATTTTTTAAAGTTGCATAAATATGCCTCCCATTCTCTACCACATTTGCAGATGTACTTTATTCTAGTTTTTTTGCTTTGAATCCAGGACTTAACAAAAGTACATCCATTATCTTTGCATATTTTTTTTATTTCTTCATCTTTGGTTTTGAATCTTATCGAATTAGATTTGGCCAAACAGTATTTTTGACATTTTCTTCCTCGTTTTATATCGCACAACCTCATTTCTGTCTCATTACCACAAATACAAATCACTCGAATTTTCTCATTGTTGTTCACATAATCTTTTTCTAACAGGACAAATCCATGAGATTCAATAATGGATCTAACGGTCTGGTAAGAGAACTTATTGTGTCCGCCACTAGGCATAAAGCCTCCTATTCATGCGTGAGTTTCAATATCAAAGTGTACAAAAAAACCTCGACTGTTTCCAGTCGAGGTTTAGTTTGCGATTAAATTAATTTCATATTATGAAATTAGCGATACTCAATCTTGCGTAGAATTTGCTTCCTTCCCTTAATAATTTCTTTCCGTATCGAGTCAAGATTCCCTTGCGTGGGCAGAAGGATTCTGGGTCGAGGACAACTGGTGTCTGTGTGAGTGGTACGTATGGGCAGTAGAAGTATCCGCTGTCCATATAGCTGTCACCCTTATATCCCATCAATACTTGATTGCTTGGGAACAATGGATCCTTGTAGAGTCTCCATCTGTTGTTGACAGTACCAACATACTGAACGCCGAGTGAGCTTGTGAAAGTCTCACTTGGGGCTGGTGCGAAACCTGCTGTTGCTGTTTCGAAGATTGAAGCAACTTCAGGGCTGGTTACGAGCCAGTTTGCACCACCACGCAATGTCTTACGATGAATGACGTTGCTGATTTCGACAACCTTGACGTAGAGGGATTCATACTTTTCCTTGATCGTGTCACCAAGGGCGGTGTTGAAGTCCCAAGCTGATACTGTACCAGCATTGTTGCGAAGATCGGTTAGAACTTCACGGTCGATTTCAAGATTGATTTCTTGAGCTAGAACAGCTGTGAGCTCAGCTTCAGCATCGAGATTGTGCTGTGAGCGGAGGTCTTGCTGTGCTTCGTAGCTCCATACAGCCTTTAGCTTACGAGTCTTGGCTGCAATTTCTTCTGATTCAACAACGAGGTTGATTTCTGGAAGATCTTGATTGCATTCCATGTTATACTCATAGCTGGCGACAAAGTGATTGTTGCCTGGGGCTGAGTTGTAGGTTAGTGAAATCTCACCTGTTGTGAGGTTTACTGAACCTGCTGTTGCTCTTACCGATGGTGATCCGATGCTTGTGAAAGTGAATGTTCCACTTGCTGAGACAACGAATGTTTGTACAGCTACTGCACCAACGTAAACTGTACCAGTGATTGTTCCAGCTAAAACTGGAGTGTGCTCAACTGGGTCGAATGTTACAGATGTGCCAGCACCGGCTTCGGTGTTGGATGTTTCATTCTGTACGAATTGGCTGCTGTAGAAGATGTCCAAATTGGCTGTACCATCAGCTCTTTGCATCAAGCTGTTGGCGTCATCACCTGGGAATCCGAGCTTGTCAGCACCACGGGTTGCACCCTTGTTGCTGCCGTAACGGAATCTTAAGTAATAGACTAGTCCCGTTGGTCCGAGAAGTGGCTGAACGCTGACGATCTTGTTAGCGATAAGCTGTGGGTAAATTCTGCGAACTAGTGGGATTGAGATTCTCTTGAACTGAGCAACGTCACCTGAGTCGGTGCTGTTCTCGTTCATTAGTCTCTGGTTTTCGAGTAGAACTGCTGTGGCATTGCGAACATAACGGTCTTTGATACCTTCGAGGAGACCTGTCTGTGCCCAGCGAGCTTCTAACTCTTTAGCCTCATTCAAAAACTGTGCATTTGCGTTCATATTTTCCTTTTTTTAACTAATGAGTTATAAGTTATTGAGCCTGTTTTAGACCTGATAGGACCAACAATTGATCCATACCAGCGTCACTTTGTGGTGCGGCATATTCCGATATGACTTCACCGTCTTCTGTCTTTCCTCTCCCCGTTACATTCGTTGCTTTTTCAGTTCTTTCTTTCTGTTCGTTGACCACGGCTTCCTTTTTGGTCTTTGCTACAACGTTTCTGCTCTCACTTATTACTTCCTGAGCCTGACGAACAGCCTCAGTAAGCTTAGTGTTTTCCGTTGAGATCCTGATGTTGCGAGCTTCCATTATTCTAAGTTGGGCCTTCATTTCTTCGACCGCCTTAGTTGCTTCTTCTAGCTTAGAAGAAGAGACAGCTGCAAAATCTTCGTCCGAGAGGTAGTTGGCAGTTATGTCTACAATCTTATCGAGAGCAACTTTATGCTCAACCATACGTGGGTCGTTGATTACGTCACGCTTGGCTTGTTCATAAATGTCTTGTCCCTTTAGTTGTAGGAACTGGTCAACTTTGTCAACAATATATTCCTTCATATCAGCAAGCTTTTTGTCGTACTCTTCGTACATTTCGACTTCAAGCTTTTGATTCTTTTCTTTTTCTTGCTTGAGCATTTGATATGCTTCTTCGTATCCTTCTTCAAGTGCGGACTTGAATTCCTCACCTTGAATTTCTAAACGATTACGAAGATCAGCAATAATTGAATATGCTTCTTCGTAGCCCTTTTCTGCAATCTTTTCGGCTTCAGCTATTTCACTAGAAAGCTCGGCATAGGCCTCTTCAAGTTTTTCATTGAATTCAACCTCTAGACTTGACTTTGCTTGATCTAGCATGTCTTGAACTGCTGATGATACCTCGTTGATTTCAGATTCGGGTAAGAGTTTTTTAAGTGCTTCTACAATCTTTTCCATTAGCCTAACCTCGCTTTTAAGTTATATGTTTTTTGTTCAATAATTCCGCCCAAGCAAGCAACAAGAGCTTCTTTGTTAACCTTATGTATGCAGCTAACATCGTTTTTTACAGAATTATTTTCTAAATCTGCTGTTCTTGTACCTTTTTGGTCGTAGCTTTCTTTTCTTCCTACCACTTTCTCCTGGAAAGCAGAGTGGGTACTTGGATCAGCAACGGCGTCGAACGTTATCAACTTGTAGCTTTCTCCAATTACTAAGATTCCATTCTCATCATTGCGACCGTTGCCTACGCCACGGCTGCTAATTCCTATTCTTACACCATCATTAAGTAAACTTTTTAGTATTTTACCATGAGGTGTATTAAGAATTTCGCCTTCTCCCATGAGACTATTGCCTTCCCACCATAACTTAGTAATTATATGGGAGCATTTTTCAAAATGTATTATGCTGTCTGCTGGATGATCTAGTTCTCCAACTAGACCTCTGGCTTCGATGATAGGTTTTAATTTCTTAACGTTTTCATCTAGAACACCATAAGGGTATTTTCTTTTGTTTTTATTAACAGCTTCTGCCTCTTGGAATTTGCCTCTAAATCTTGTTAATCCGCTGTCTGCAGATTCATTAAGACTTAGGGTAAATCCAGAATGATCACAACTGTCTACAAATAAAATTTGTTTTGTTTCCATTGAACCTCCTATTACTCAACGTCTTTGGGGTTTGCTGCCTTAGGAGAATAGGGGTTGCTTAGGTTAGGCCAAGTATCATCTGATTGATCTTGAGCCAACAAATCGTTGTCATCTACAACAGATTTCTCCCTCATCTTAAAGTCACCGGACTTAAGGATGTATGGATTGTCTAGTTCTGGATATGTGCTACCGGTGGAGATGTTTCCCCATCCGTTATTCTGCATTTCATCATCTAGACTTCCATCGTAGCTCTTTCCGTCGCTTACTGGTGCTGGACTCTTCCAGTCGCCAGGGTGATTAGAAGGAGCACCATCAACCTTAGCATTCTTGCTCAATACAGGGTGGTCTCCTACCACGGTGTGATGAGGTGCTGTAACAACGTCCCAATCTTGTGAAGAGCCATCAACATTGGACTCAACAAGACTGTTAATATACTCTGCTACTTCTTCAGCAAGAGCATCTTCTGGCTGTATTTCTTTATTCAACACTGATATGCATTGACCCATTAGATCTTCTACATCTTGAACAATCTCTTGCTCTTGGGTCTCTGTTGCTAGTTCGTGAACTTCACGAAGAGCCTTTAGTAAATCTGCGAATACTCTTAGATCAGTTGACTCAGATTCATCTAGATTAGCGTATAAAGACTCTGCAACTTGCTTGAATGATGCATAAGCATCTTCACATTCTTTGCATTCTGATGTGATATCTTCGGTTGTGCCAGCAAGATCGGCTATCTTTTGAACCTTGTCTGTGTAAACATGATGAGCGGTTCTAAGAATGGCCTCTGCCATGAATGAGCAGGTCTGATCATCAAAATTCTTTACATTAGCAACTTCTAGTGCTTGTGATATCTGTGATGCTAGTTCTGCTTCTGTAACGTAAACTAGGTCAGGCCAACGGGCTACAATTGCTTCTAGGGTCTCTTCAAGAGACTGATTGTCTGATACATTGTTGTATCTCTTGAGGTCGGCCATAGCTCTTGCAAAGTTTGCATCTTCTTTGAGATCCTTCATTTTTCCGCGAAGAACCTTAACATCTGTATCCAAAGTCTTCCAGTTGAAAGAAAGAATCTTGCCTTCATTTCTCTTCTGTAGAGTTGGCATAGCAACTGATGAGATGCCGCCGTTTTCGTCTTTTCTAACCAATGTTTCTTTGGCTACTGGGCCGAATTCCTTATAGTCGATATAACCTAAAACATTTTCACAGAGAGTTGACCACTCTTTGAGCTGCTTCTTGACTTTTCTAGCGTAAACTCTAGCACGCTTGTTGGTTGTAGATCCTAGCTTCTTCTTTAGTCTTGCGGATCTAAGTGCATTCTGCCTTTTTTGGCTTGGTGAAAGTGATCTTAGAGTCCTAAGTCTGGATCTAACACCCTTGGCAACAGCTGATCTGTTTCTGCGTTTGTGGGCCAACTTGCTTCTTTTTCCAGTGGGCTTTGATGCAGTAAATGTCCAAGCTGCTTCTGTTAATGATCTCTTAACATAAGAAGAATTAATATATTGTTCAAACTTTTGGGTTGCTTCTAGTTCTTTTCCTTCAACGATTGAATCAACCATTTTGGCAACTAGTTCACGGGAGCTATTCTTTTCACCTTCTTCGTCTACCACCAGTTGCTCTATGTTTTCTAGAATTATATTGTCGTCTTTAATGGTATAAGTAGCGTGTATGTAAGTTCCATCGGGAGTCTCATAAGTTACGTCTGACTCACCGAATGTGTAAAGCTCTAGGAATTCTAAACCTAGCACTTCTGCCAAGAGGTCCTGTGCTTCTGCCAACTCTCTTTCGGCATTTGTTAATGACTGGCCTTCTATTTTCTTGAAGACATCAAAGCTGATTAGTTTTCTTTTCATAGGTCAATTGACTCCCTGTGTTTTGTTTTATTAGTCCTAATGAGTTATATATAAAAATCCGAAAAAATTTTTACAACTCAATATTTTGAAATCTCTGATATATAGTTATGCACCAAAAGCTAAAAATAGGAGAGTTAAAATGAAAAAATTTGCGGACTACATAAAGCTCAAAGAAGTTTCCGCCTTAAATGTGGGCAAACAAATGCTCGGTGGATCAAGTTCTTTGAACCTAGACGCAAAGTCCCAGGCTGCATTCGATGCCGTCATAGAAGCCTTCGAACTCGTACTTGGTTCAAGACCAAATGTAGCAATAAGTTGGCTCAAAAACATAACAAACTCGGTGCCAGATGTAAAAGACCAAGTAGATGAAATACTCTCCCAACATGACATAGAAAGCCTCAAAGAGACTATTCCTGGCATAAGAAGAGCGGGCCAAAAGATAGGAAGATCTATAAGTAAAGGTCTGGGCGACTTGGACGCAGGAAATTCAGATGTTGTTTCTACGAACTCCGCCGATGCAGTCTGATTACTTTTGATTCCATAAATCCCAATTGTCTTTATTCCTACGAGCTCTTCCGGCATCAAACCCGGACAAGAAAGCTTCTTTTACTAAGTCTAAAGAAGCTTCATCAAATTTATCCAAAAGTAAACTATATTGTGAATTATTTGTTGTTTCTTGTAGCCAGTCTTGAAGTTTTTTAAAGGCATCTTCCTCGTGAGACATTCATCCTCCAAACCAAAATTGTTTTGCTTTCTTCAGGATGGACTCTTCTAAAGTGATAGAAAAGTCTCCTATTAAACAATCAGCCAAGCAATGGGGGCAAACTCCTGTATTGCCATTATCCGTAAAGTTCTTAACATCGCAGGAGTCAAAAATCTTGCAACAGCAGTAGCACCCAGCCTTTTTTGACTGTTCTAAAACAACTTTATTGTTTATAGCCATTTTAGGAAAAGAATTTATCAACCTTCACCTACGCTGTAGTCTATGTCTTCGACATCTTGTTCTGATTCATATCCCTGAAGTTCCAAATCGTACTTCTTAATATCGTCATCGGTTGGATCTTCTAATGAAACTGGTTGTGCCGATTGATCAGGACCTTGTACGTTTTGGTCCGATGGCTCGTTTCCTGATAATTGATCAGCAACAGGTTGCTCTTGCCCAGTTGATTCCGATCCTGATTCTGGGGAACCGGCTTCGTCTGGATTAATCATGTTATTCGGACCTTCAGGTCCGGCTCCGACTTCTTGCCCTTGGTCTCCTTGGCCTGGTATTCCTACGCCAAGAAGTTGTGGGTTCTGTGCAAGAACTTGAAGCTTTAGATCCTCTAACTTTTGTAGCTTCAGTCTAGCAAGCATCTCTTCTGTCTCTTCTTCTCCGTATTTAAGTATTTTTGTCATTATATCAAAGTCAGACATAAGTTGGCTGCTTTTCAAGGTGCCAGCATTACCGTATCTTGCTGTGGTAACTTCTGACCTAGACAACTCTCTCCAATCACTTGGAGCGGTCATTCTTATTTTAAGATCTTGAAAGGTACTTTCAGGGAAGCCTCTTAATTTCAAATGTCGCTCTGCTAGCTCTAAGATGCCATCTTCAAAGTTGCTTTGTAACCTCTCTATCATCCTAGCAAACTTTACGTCTTGAGCAGACAATGAAATTCTTGTTGTGTTTGGATCTTCATTGTTAAAATAGTTTTTGGGAAAGTTCAATGCGGTTAATAGCTTGTTTCTAAAATATATTGCATCGTCTATTTCTCCAAGGTTTTCAGCTCCTGGAAGTGTTTCTATTCTTGTATTACTGTTTGGACGGGTTGGAAGCCAAAAGTCTTCGTCTTGAGCAGGAGGCTGCCATCTTTCGTCTACTTGATTGGCTCCCGTACTACGGTTGCTTGCCACCTTACGCTTTCTAAACTGGTCTTTTATTCTGTCTAGGAATGCTTCTGCTTTAAACGGTGGAAGCTGTCCTACATCGATATAAAATACTCTTCTTTCAGGAGCTCTAGTCAATCTGTATATTACCATTGCATCTTCTAAAAGTCTTAAGCTGTGGGCAGGACCACGAGCTGGTTCTATCAAAGACTGACCGTAAGGGTAAAATGTTTTTCTATCATCTCCTATCCTCATGTGAATTATTTGACTAGGAGAAAAACGTATAGCAGTCCCTTGTGCTTCTTTTGAGTCTAGATCATGTGCTGGACCTCTAATTATAGCTTGATAATCTGGTCCCTCTTTTGACTGCTGAAATTCTATAAGCTTACCCTTTACCGTTTCTATTCTGTACATGGTTTCGGGTGGAAGTGGAACCGTCTTGTATATGCCTTCCTTGGGATTATCTGGATTTATTACTGTCTCTAAAAAAAGGTCTCCAAAAATGCATAAGCTTTTGAATAGACTCCATGCGGTTCTATTCAAATTAATCATCTTCCTGTGAAGCAACAAAAACTCTACTTCTTGCTTTACGTCTTCGTTTGAAGTAAGAACTTTTACTACACTTCCCGTTTCGTCTTTTTGACAATTATGTACTATTAAACTATCAGTAGCAAAGCATTGATGTTTCTCTACAGATAAGTCGTAGACGGGCTGCTTCTTTTCATTCTTGTGAATTCCTACAATTATTCTTTTATCGCTTTGTTTGTAAAGTTGCTTTGTTTCCTTGTGAGAAAATCCCTCGGAGTGCATCCAGTTTTCTATCGTGTGCCAGTCTCTTTCTGTCGAGGATTCTATTTTCCTAACTGAGATTCCGGCCCCGATCATTCTCATAGCCTTATTCATTAACTCTATCTTTGGGTCAGTTCGACCAGACTTCCAGTCTTCTACAAACTGTCTTTCGTGAATCCATCCTTTTTTAAACGTAAATACTCTTGGATGCTGCTTTTGCTTCAATTTAGTAAGTCTGAAATTAGCAGACTTTCTATAGAATGGCATCAACTCATCGTGTTCTTCTAGCTTCCCAGCCTCACACCAAGATCCATCTCTTCTCAAGATCTTATGGTCGCTTGTACAAGTTAAGGTTGAACCATCGTCTAAAATTATTGTTAGTGTTTCCGCCTCTCTTACGAGTCTAGGCGAAAAAGCCCATCCTAAAGTATAATCATTCTTTTCAAAGTCGTAACAATATACTAAAAATCTTTCTTCTCCCTTTGTTTCAGCCAATTCTTTTATTGAAATAAATCCAAATGGTGTTGCGATTTTTGTTTCACCCACAACACAGGCTTCATCTGAGAAAACGGTCATAGCCATTTCAATCTCTGGTACGTTTCTTAGTCTTTCGTACTCCTTGTACCTCATTGCACGGTTAGTAAGAGAGGTGGTGTCGATTAAGTCAGTAGACTCTCTTAAATTAGGGCTTATGCCTGAGCTTGAGCCTGCGAAGTCGATACCTAGGGCATCGGGTTGAGTTATTCCCGCACCTTGAAGTTGCGTTGAGTCCTTTGCTTTAGATAAAGGATCTTGTTCACTTGCGTACGTGAACAACTTAAAAAAATCAGACCATGCAGGCATTTATAGCTACCTTTTCCTTTTAGAACACAATATTCTATATTTATAGTAGAAGATTAGCACAATTTTTGTACAATGAAAAAAATACTACTAATAAACACACACATGTTTTCTGGCGGGGATGGACTTTACTGGTCTCTAGCGAGTAATCCGCACATCCAAGGATGCAAGCACTTGGGTGAAAGGTCCTATAGCAGCAATATGGATTTGTACGTAACATCAAAAATAAAGCATAAATCTAGTTCAAAAAAGTCATTTTATGCTGAGACGGTTGAGTTTAGCCACCTTTTATCAACAAAAATTGACTATTCAAAGTTTATAGTAATTAATTTTGTAAGAGAACCAAAAGAAACTCTAGAATCTATATTTCATTTCAAAAAGCTCCAGCCTATATTTGCCTTAAGACATTACCAATACAGACTAAATAGAATTTATCAAATATCAAAGGTTGCTAAAAAGTCAGTTTTCTTGAACTTTAATTCATCAAAAGAGTTTATGATAAAGTCAATAGAGAAGTTAACCGGATTAGTTATTGATATGAAAGAAAATCAGTTCGACGTATTTAAAAAAGGTTTTAAACGCGATACCATCCCAAAAGAATACTTGGAAGAGGGAGAAAGGTGTTACGAGAGATACCATTACTTGTTAAAGGAATCGTGCTCGGATCACTCAGAAGAATCTTTGCTCTTTAGAAATTGAAGAACTTGTTTTGTGTAATAGTCCTGGGATATGCCTGAGTTTCCGGATAAGTTATTGTCTGGGTCTGAATCGCCTGAGTAATCATTTCTAAACTCCATGTAAAATGGAGCCACAGTTTTAACCTTATTGTGTGTAAAAGATGTCTGTGCAACAAAGAAAGCAAGCACAGAGCTAAGCAACATAAATAATATTTCTATCTTATTGCAAATCAATTCCTTCATATTCCTCCTTGACTCAAATAAAGTCTTGATACATTATATATACATTTATAATGAAATCCTTTATTGAATGGTTGAAAAAATTTGAGAATTTTGGAGGATCGGCAGGTTGCCCTTCAGCAGCAGAAGAAGAAGGTGACGGCGGAGAAATATTAAGCCGTAAGTTAGAAAAACCTGGGGCGTTTCCAACCTACGGTGATGATCTGCCCATAACAAAAAAGAATAGAAAAAACAAGAAAAGAAATTAAGGCATTAAAATATATTGTCTTTCATAAGTGCCTTGTGGGGCACTTCTATCAATAATTGGTATCGGATAAAGATGAGTATATTTTTTATACACTAGGTCCACATCAGGGTATATAACACATATCCAACCGTCCCATCTTTGATTGAACTCTTTCATAGTCCAAGTCCTAATCTTTAAAGACCTATCACTGTTGTTTATATATTTGACTATTCCTTCTTGCTCGTCGTAATGAACTAAAGTCATTGCATGACCTGGTATCGCAAATAAACAGCCTCTTCTGTCCTTAACAACAGATTTTATTATAAGACTTTTATCGGATCTGCTTGTCGTCTGTTCAAATTTGACATTGAGCTTTTTTAGCTTAGAAGCCAAAGACGAAGGGCTTGCATAGCTCTTGCAGTCAGGGTGGTTTGTAATGCCAATTAGCTTGGGCTCATTGGCATACCTTCCTAGGCATTCAATTGAAGCCCATACACATTGTATGCCTGTTTCATTGAAGACTCTGTCCTCTATGGGCACGGGGACCATGGTCCCATCTTCTTCAAAGTACGCTGTTTGATTGATGCTCTCGGGGAGAGCCTGAGGTAAACACCAAGCCCCCAAAAGAAACAATACTAATAAAGATCTCATGAACCTCCTTGTTCACAAAACACATACATCCTGTACGTGTATATTTGTCTATATTATATAGTGTTTTAGCTCAATGTATTTGGTTTATTTCACCAAATCAACTTTCATTATCGTCAAATTCATAATCGTCATCTTCGTCTTCGTCTTCCTCTTCATCATCATCATACTCGTCTTCGTAATAGTCGTCTTCATCGTCTTCATCATCATCGTCTTCATCATCATCGTCTTCATCATCGTCTTCATCATCATCGTCATCGTCTTCGTCTTCGTAGTAGTCATTGTCATCTTCATCATCGTCTTCATCATCATAATAATCATCATCGTCATCATCGTCATCATCGTCATCATCGTCGTCATCGTCACCATCGTCGTCATCTTCGTCATCTTCGTCATCATCTTTGTCGTATCCATATTTTTTATAATCAGGAAGCTCGTCTTCGTATTCATCGTCTTCGTCTTCTTCATCTTCGTAGTCATCCTCGCGATCATCTTCATAATCGTCGTACCTTTGACCTAAAATAAAGTCATGGCTGTACTGGGGGGTGAGTAAATTTTCTTTTTCTGTCAAACTTAAATAAATCAACATGTTTTCTCCCTTAAGATGAAGTTAACCCTGACACTTAATTATAGGAGCTTTTATGAAAAAATTTTTGCCAATACTATTTTTTTTACCGTTTTTAGGGTGTACGGTTTCGCCATTCAAAGAAGTGCAAGAGCAAGAAGGGGCTCTACCTAGCCAAACTAAGGCGACTAGGATTTATCAAGAAAGCTTAGTAAGGGTGTTTGAGAAGGCGAGTGAAGCGGTAAAGGAAAAAGAAGGAGCCGTAGTCGATGAAGGAATAGAAGGAAAATCTGCCTGGGTTGAGGGGAAAAGGATTAGAGTGACATTGAACGAGACGGAAACGAACAAAATAGAAGTTGCTGTTAGAGCAGGAATCCTAAAAAACAAGGATGCAGCAGAAGATTTGTTATACTCAATAGATCTAAAAATAAACTCTATTGAGTATAACAAAGAAGGAAAAGCAATTAATTAGAACAAACTCTTCTGCTTATAAATTGTCCTACAGTGTGCCTGGCTTTGGAGCAAGAGCTTAAAAGAGAGGAGCAGTAGGACTTCTTAACAATCTTGTTTGTACCCGTTTCGGAGCAATCACAAGATCTAGGTTTGCAGTTAGGACCTGTACATTTGCAGCAGCTAGAGTGATTCGCAGGCTTCCATGGCTTGTTAAACTCGGGAGCATTTGGATCACAATAATTGGGCAAGCCACACTTACAAGCTATTTGCTTTCTGGCTAACTTCCCTCTTTTAACCTCAAAAAGTGCTCCAGAAAAAGATCCAATTAGCTTATTCTTGTCTAGGTAATCAAGACAGTCCATGGCAGAGTCTACAATATCGTCTTCAGACGAGCTGATTACATCGACCAGCTTATCATTATTGTCAAAATAGTAGACGGTTTCATTTGGAACCTCTATTTGGAGTCCGTACAAGTAGTTGTTTTTCAGGCCTAAAACTCTCTTATCTATTATCCTAATTGTTGTGCTGGATAAAGTTCTAATGACCTTTTCTGAGCTGAAGTTCTCTAGGGTGTAAGCTCCCTTTAAGGTTCTCTTAACGTCTGATATGCTTTGATCGCCAAGCATAAGCACATTGTTGCTAATTATATTTCTTTCTAAGAACACTTTCCTCATTACTTCCTGATACTTTGAGCCTTCATTTTTGTCAACCAAAAGCATGTGTTTTGCTAAGGCCTCAAATAATTTTGAGGTTAGGGGAACAGAAGAGGTTGCCTTTAAAAGGTACCTAGTGCAAATGTCTCTGGAGAACTTAATGGATTGTGGGAGATCCTTGCAGACGCCGTCAGTCAAAGCCTTGTTTGCGACTCTGATCACTAGTTCATAAAACGCACCAGTAAAAACCCTGCTAAAGTTGTGTGACTCATAAAGCAACGTATCATCTCTACCTTCTTTGGGTAGACTTTCTGGTTTGGTATACTTGTAGACAACTGATGCGTCTCTGAGGCAGCTTTTTAAAGCACCATTTTTGTCTTTAAGCATATCGTAGTAGGTTTGGCCCATCTCAACACCTATTCTCGTTATAACGTTAGACTTTAGCATGTTGCCGTTCGTTTCCTTAATGGCGGAATTGATCATTTCGTCATTATTTAATGAAAATATTATTGATGCTATGTCTCCAAAAGATTCATGGAAAGCCCAAATCTCCAAAGCCTGCGCAGACCAAAAATCTGGTCTCATCGCGTCAAGAAATGCGTGGCCAAACTCATGGCAAACAACAGGAGTGGCATCGCACGCGTAAACTACCTTCTTAGGAGCTTTGAAATAAAAGAACCTCAAAGAGCCTCTGTCGTAGTATGCGTTTAAGTCAACTCCAGCTCTTGGAAGAATGTTTAGGGTCTTTTTAGAGGCCCAATTTGATAATTTGTTTTCTACACTAGTTAGCTTGTACAAAACCAACAAATAAGACAAAAGACTATTTATTACTAGTTTGCACGCACTAGCTTGCTGCTCTACACTTCCCAAAGGATACCCTGGTCCTTTGTCGTCTTTTACGTTCATGGGGAAAGCAGTGCTTTTAGGAGGTGGCTGCTCGCCTACTAAATAAGGGGTAGAAGGATCGTTAAAATAAAATTTAGTTTTGTCTGAGCCGTTGCTCAATGACAAAATAGTAGGCAGCTCAAAGTTATCTTGAACTTGAAATCTAAAAGGCTTTATTATAAAATTAAATAAAGAAAAGAACTTTTTCATTAACAACTCCTTTTGTTATGTATCCCCTAAAAATATATATGTGAAACATACAACAAAATGAATTACGAACAAAGTATAAAAGAAGCTAGAACCATAGAAGCAATGAGAAACGGCTACATGGGACTAGCAGGTAAATTTTGTCAAATAACAAAAAAGCTTGGGTCGCCAATTATAAAACAAGGCGGCCTATACGTTGACTCAACAGAGTATCAGGACATATTTCAAGAAGAAAATGATGAAATAAGAACAATGGATGAAGGAGAAGCAACTTATGAAATAGGGTGGCAGTTTGACGCTTTATCTAGGGGAATAAACCTATCGATTACACTAATACATCATTTAAGAGAAATAACAGTAAGGCATGAAGGACAAATTGTATATAAAGAAATATCAGGAGAACTTGAAAGTTATGTCCCAAATGAACTTTGGGAAGATAGCATAAATTCCTTATATGAGGCGACAAAAAAGATGCATAGAAGAGAATCAGCAGAAAGAAAGAAAGAGCTTGAAAAAAGGAAGGAACAAGAAAAAGCAAGCATACTAGACCAGCTTAAGAAAAAATGGGGTTTTTAGCCAATGATTGAATTAAAGGATTTAGTAGAAAATGGCTTCTTAGTCTATATGGAACAAAACAGATTTTTGGTAGAAAAAATACCAACTAAATTAAACAAAAAACATATTAATAAAAACTATTTTGATAGTTTAGAAGAATCGGTTGAGTTTATAAGAAAATGCATGAAAAACAAGGATTGGAAGACTATAGTTAGGTACAATAGAGGGCTTGGGATAGAGTACAAAACGTTAAAAACAATAGAAGCAGAGTCGTTAGAGGAGGCTAAAAAGATGGCAAAGGCAGAGGCAGAAAATTTGCTTGGCGACTATATTATAGAGATGAAGGTCACAGAAAATTTTTAAAAAGAGGTAAAAATGTCTGAGAATAACGAAAAATTTGTTTTAGAGGACGGAAGAAAAGCAGAAAAAATAGTAACGGAAAATAAAGTTAGCGACAAAGAGTCACAGAAAATTATCGAAATAAGGGCAGAAGAAGTCAGACCTTTAAAGACATCAAAAAGAATAATAGAGAAAACAAGATCTTACGTATATGAAAGAGTAACAGAAACCATAGATCAAGAGACTGGTCGGGTTATAGACTCAAAAGTAGAAGAATTTGACTGCAATACCGGTGAAGCAAAAGAAATCGAAGGTCGTCCTGTTGTCCTAAACGAGGATACTTTAACGCCATGTTCTCTTAAAAGGCTTAAACTAAAGACGCCACTCGTAGAGTCTTGCACAGAAGAGAAGAAGAACGGCCCAGACTTGAAGAATATTTTGCTAACTGTTGTGATAGCGGCACAAGTCCTAGCCTTAGTTTACCTGCTTTTTTTGTCAAAATAGTACTAATAAATTTTAGTAATAACGTTCTCTATATAAAACAAACACTTTAGATAGAGGCAAAATGGGATTTTTTCAAAATTTATTCGACCAAGAATACCAGGGATATCTAGTACTTAGCGATAGAAAGCTTTCGCCAACGTTCCAGGTACCATCTAATCAGAACTTCCAGTCAAAGCAGATAGCATGGAATAGCTCACCTTATGACTTTTCTTCAGGAAGTTTATTGGACTTCAATTTTTCTTGGGACATAGAATTCAAACAGTGGTCTAAAGTATCAATAGACGTTAGCGGTACAACAGTAAGTGCTACAACCGCATTAGAAGTTGTATCAGCCCTTAATAACGATCCTGTATTTTCCTCAATGTTCTTAGCAAGCGTATCTCCAGTGACCGGTGGAGAGTCTGTTCTAATATCAAGAAAAACTCCTAGAAACTTAAAGTTTTACTTTAGTAACTCTGGGGCAGAAACAGCACTAGGCTTTAACAAAAAGGCCGGAGTAGCAGAGATACCAAATTATTTTGAAAGACACACAATAGAGAATGTCAATAACTTTGTAGATTCAGTAGGACATTTGATTAAGCTTGATGAGACCGATCCAGTTGATCAAGCAGTCATAGAAAACGCAGGATTTGACCCATCAGCTATGAAAGCCGACTGGGAACTACTCAGGGGAAGAGGATCAGGTCTTTTCACATTCCAAAAAATAACTGTAGATGCTTCCGATAGAATTACTCAGATTATAGAATATCCTGCTGGTGCTGTTGCTGGAGATTTTGCAAGAAAAATAAATTATGAATTTACAGGAACTAATTCAAACCCATCAGAAGTTACAGAGATTCCTTATGTATTGACTACTTTAGATTTGATTAATCCCCCAGCTTAGGTTATGAATCCAATGAAATCTCACGGACATAATAATTTAAGCAATAAATTTGGTGAAAGGAAAAACTCTTCTTTATCAATAAGACTATGGAATAAGATTTTATATAAAATCCCCGAAAATATTCCTTTTATTAATAAGAACAATCCTACACCAACTCCTACGCCTACACCAACGGCGACAGCTACGCCTACACCTACGGCGACAGCTACGCCTACACCTACACATACACCTACACCAACTCCCACACCATTTTTTGGCTCTTCTGGGTACCAATGGATGACGATCAACTCTGTCACATCAAGCACAGCGTCTGGCGTCGGGCAAAATGGCATTACGATTTCAATTGTTCAAACTGGTGGTGGTATGAGTAGTATTAATGGCATGTATGGGTATCCAACTTTCCCTGAAACATATGGAGTACCTGGTAATGGGACTCAAATTGTAAATACTCAAGCCGGTACATTTACTGCAACTTTTAACCAGCCTGTCAAGGATGCTTTGGTCGCATTTGCTAGTGTGGGCAATCCAAGTCTTTCTGTTCCAGTTCAAGTGTCAGCACCTTTTACTCCGATTTGGAGTACGGCTACCACATATCAAAATCCGGTAAATGCCACCCAATATAGCCAATTTACGGGGACAGAAGGGTTTAATATAATTAGAATAGATGGAATAGTAAGTAGCGTTTCTTTTAACTATACCCGTAGTGAATTCTATTGCACGGTTTGTTTTGGATTTGTCAATCAAAACGCACCTTAACAATAGTCAGTATATTAAAAATTAATGCCCACCCTACCTTTGAGATAGAGCGGGCATTAATTAAAATTATATAATTAAATAATCAAACACCAGACTCGATAAGATCCATAAGAGGTCTTCTCACCAAGGTGCTTTTGTTAGAGACAATACCTCTCTTTGAAGAGCTTCTTAGATTCATACCCTTGGCAATTTTGCTGCGATTATAGGTTTTAATCGGAGCCTTAGAGGCCACTCTTACCATGTTACCATCTCGTAACTCATAGCCTCTAATGAAATCCTTGTTAGACTCTATTACTAGAACAGTACGTCTTACCGGATGGGTATGATTGCCTTTATACCAAAAACGAGCAACAGGAACATTATCAACTAAATTGTACTTCATTTTTTAACCCCTTTCGTATTTCTTTGAGTAATTGTGAAGCGTACCTAGCGTCTCCCAATAGTTTATTAGAAAACCTAGTGTCAGTCAAGGGGACTGTATATAATAATCTTTTTTGTATTAGGGAAGGAATTGAATGAGGTTCGTATTGATCTTCTGGAAGCTCGACCTCTGCAACACAGATATAAACTTGGTCCTTATAATCTTTAAAAAAGTCTACTTCCCAAACATTATCGTCCTTTAAAAGATATCTGGTCTTCTCCAGCTTATTCAAAGCAATATTCCATAAATCATTAAAATCTCTTTCATCTATACTCTTTTCTATTTCTATGGTTCTACCCGATGTGGTGACTTTTAAAGTAAAAAAATAATTTACTTTTCCACTCGATTTGGTAAACCTTCTAATGCGTACAGTTATGCCTCTTGTGGCTATGAGATACCCTTGAGATATTTCGTATCTATCGAAAGAAGTGTTTTTCACCTCTTCGACGCAACCAATATCTAAAATGTATTTTCTCTCATTTTCTGTAGGCATTACTAGTTAGCCTCGCACGAGTTTTGTTTGCGGCAACCCCAAGACTTTAGCATTTGACGATAATGGTCAACATCCTGTCTACTCTTTTGGATTTGATTTTCCATAAAAATTTCTAGCCATTGTCCATCCACGCCGCCCAACAAACTTGCATCCTGCATTCTTTGCACATAATTGGAGACGACCTCTTCCTCCATTTTTAAGGCGTAACTTATTATATCAAAAGGATCTGTGAACTTTTCAAATTCATTAGACTCATCTGTGGCTGTGCCGCCTAAGCCTATGATAAGATCTGAGAACTCTGTAACATGGTTCATTTCACCCGAGGCCTCTTTTAAAAATAATTCTTTATATTCTTCAATTAATGGACCTGTGACTGCACTAGCATGGTACAGGTAGAATCTTAAGTGTTTCCACTCATTCTTAAGGTCATTATTCAATATGTCAATGATTTCATTCTTATTCATTTTAATTTACTCATTTTTTGATAAATAAAGAGGTTGTATTATTATAACCAATAGGCAGAGAAGAAACAAGGTAAAGATGTCTAAAGAAAAATTCTGGCTGAAAACGCACAAAAGCCTAAAAGAATTCTATGAGCAAGGCGGCTTGTTCGAAGAAGAAACTGGGAGGTTTCAGTATGATCCCAAGTACTACCAACTTGATAAATATGAATTAGAAATAGATCCCTCTGAGACTTTGGATGATGTTGAAGCTTATGACAGCCAGAGGCAGCAAAAAGAAATAATAAAATGTTGCAATTCTTTTCCTTACTTTTGTCACAAATATATTCGAATATTGCATCCCATGAAAGGGTTGATTCCATTTGTGCTCTTCAAATATCAAAAGAAAGTAATCAAAGACTATGAAAGCAATAGATTCAATATAATTAGCAAGTTTAGACAGGGTGGTTTGACAACAGTAACTTTATTGTGGGGTCTATGGAAATGCATGTTTCAGATGGACCAGCAAGTCATGCTTCTATCAAAGACAGACAGAGAAGCTACTGACACTGGGTTGATAATAGACAGAGCTTGTGAGAATTTACCTTCTTGGCTAAAGCCTAAAAAAGAAGGCAAATGGAATGATCACTTAAAAATGTTCACAGACACTGGTTCTGCTATCAAGTTTTACTCGCCAGAAGCTGCTCGTGGTAAAGCAGTTACATTCTTGATAATAGACGAAGCAGCGTTTATTGATGACATGGAAAAGCATTGGAAAGCTATATGGCCTGTTCTTTCTACCGGTGGTTCATGTACTTTAATATCAACGGTCAATGGATTAGGAAATTGGTATGAGCAAAGTTATAGGGACGCTAAGGATGGAAAGAACAAGTTCCATGTTATAGATTTAGACTACTGGGAGCATCCTGACTACAACAACGAGCAATGGGTTGCAGAGCAAAAAGCCCAGCTCGGAGAGAAAGGTTTCCTACAAGAAGTTCTAAGAGAGTTTCTAGGTTCCGGTGAGACTTACTTTCCTTCAAAAATTATAACCGAACTAACAGAGCAAACGAGCAACAACTACCCAAGTAAAAAGTTATTTCCTAAATGGACGAACACCACAGGAAGAGCATCGCAACTAGAAGGAGAATTTTCAAAAGGGTCCATGTGGATGTGGAAGGAACCGATAGAGGGGCACGAATACATAATAGGAGTGGACTGTGCTGAGGGACAAGGAGAAAATAATGACAATTCATGTTTTCAAGTAATCGATTCCTCAACTCTAGAACAAGTTGCAGAATTTTATTCAAATGTAATATTGCCTCACGAGTTCTCTCAGGTTATCAATGAAGTAGGAACTTTTTACAACAATGCTTTGGTTGTAATAGAGAGTATGGGGCCAGGTGGAGCAGTAGCAAGCAGCCTTCAGCACAACTTATACTATGAAAACCTTTATTACGACACCAACAAGGTCAATTCTTCAACAAAACCTGGTATTAAGGTGGGGCAAACAAATAGGCCCTTAATTCTAGAGTGTTTACAGAATAAAGTAATTAACAAGTCTATTCTAATAAATAGTATTAGGCTTGTTTCAGAGTTACAGACTTTTGAATACAATCCTGTGACGAAAAAGGCCCAAGCACAAAAAGGGAAGCACGACGACGCTATAATGGCTATTTCGATAGCTTTATACGCAAGGGAGTCTATATCAAGAGATATACCATTGGGTGCCGAGGTGCCCAAAGAAAACATAAATTTGATTAAATCACAGATTTATGAAGAAATAAAAAAAGAAATCGAAGAATGCAAAGTAGAGGGTTTTGACGAGGAAGAAATAGATATTTTAGCACCAGAAATGGACTCTACGTACACCCCAATATCGCAATTTCAAAGAAAAAACGACAATATAATAAAAGAATTTGGTTGGTAAACTTAATTAAATAGCCATGTCATATCAAAAATATATAAATTACAAAGAACAGATGAAGGTGGAAGTATGCTTAGAAGTATACAAGAACCACCTTTGGAAGCAAATAAACAAAAAAATAAATGAAGGTGTTAACCTGAAGGATATCGTTTGCAAAGAAGAGATAACCTCTCTACTCAAAGAAGTGTCTTATCCACATGAAGAAATAGTAAGAATATCAATAGCGGCAGATAATCCGGTGAGCATAAGCAAGCAGCTAGAAAAATTGAAGGATTGGAACGAATCTAAAAAAGATCCAAAATGCAAAAAACTCATAAACTTAATGGAAAACCTAGAAGCAGGTTATTACGTTCCTGCGAGCGAAGACGATATAGGCCAATCAATAGACGCTCATGAGGAGCACTATAAGAATAAAATAAAGGGACTAGCAAGTAAGATAGAATCCGTCGCAAAGAAAATACGATGGAGAAATTATGACATAAAATTGGAAGCAGTTTTAACAGAGGGGATTGGTATTGAAGAGGTTCTTGTTTATGTAGAAGGGGAAAAAAGCATCATAGTTTCCATTGAAGATCTTTCAGGAAAAGTGCTAGATTCTAAATACTCCGAAGCTTGCGAAGCATTGATTAAAGCATTAAAAGAATATAACAATAACAAAAAAATATCAACTTTCTATGTAGACTCTTCTTACCAAAACAACAAGCTTTTAGAATGCAAGAAAAAAGAAATGGTCCTAGGACAAAGGTGTTATTTGCCCGAAGGAACTATATTAAGTAGCGTTAAGGAAGATAAAAGTAGATGGAAAATCAAAATAGAAGAAAATAACCTACTTAAAATAGAAGAAATATACATTGTTGGATCAAAGGAAGCTCAAATAAGGTTTATAGAAAAAATATGAAAGACAACACAGAAGAACTAAAGGAAGCTCTCAAGAAGGCCCTAAAGAAAGTACCTAATGACTTTGCTCTTTTTGAGGTAAAACGTTATATAAACTTAGCTATAACTAAAATTGAGTCTATAGAAAATAGAAGAGAAAAAAGATCCGCAAAAAGCGAAGAAAGAAAGGCCTTAAGAATAGATTCAGAGAGGGGCCAATGAAGAACTGGAATGGGATACTAAAACTGCTAAGCGTCGAACACATAAGAGGATCTAGGGTTATATGGAAACAAGAAAACATTTATAACCAAATTCATTTAAAAGGAGAGGAATTCCTTTTAAAATGTTGTTTCAACAACAATGGATCATATCCACCAGACGAATACTACTTTGGCCTAGACAATAGAGCAGCAATATCTAATAGCGACGAACTAGCGGACTTATTAGATGAACCTACAACAAATGGATACAGCAGACAGGCTAGGTCCTCTTTAACTGGTTTTAATGTTGAACTTGTAAACGGTTCGTATAGAGCTTCAAGTTCAATAATGACATTTTCTGCATCTGGGGGATCATGGGGACCTGTGAGCAATATCTTCTTAGCAACCTCAGCAGGATCTTCTGGAGTGCTTGTGTCCTCGGCAGCATTATCTCAAAGCGTTACTTTAACGAGTGGAGATTCTGTGAACCTTAGAATGGCACTTTCACTCTCTTAGTTGACTAGAGTATCCATCAATAGCTCTATTGGCTTAATTTCTAAGCAGTGAAAGGCATTAAAAAGCTTTCCACCTATGTTGACATTTCCGTACCCTTTAGCAGTCAGTTCTTGGGCTCCTTTATCTTTAAAGTCCAAAAGTTTTCCAACATCAACCCCTTTTTGAATGTTTCCAAGATTGATTTTATAGCCTTCTTCAAACGTAGAAAGACCAAAAGTGTCTAATTCTTTAGATATAATGTACTTACAAAATACTTCTTTGGCTGGTTCGCTTGTGCTTCCACCCTTAAACCAGACGGGGACATTCACTCCTATAACCTCTAAAGTTTGGCCCTCAAAGGCTTGATATCTTTGCTCCCTCGTTAGATAAATGTAGTGGGAGATTGTTAAAAGAAGCCTTGGATCCCTTGTGTTCATGAGTTGTCCCTCAAGTCAATATATACATTATAAAGAAAAGAAAGGATTTATCAATGAAAGCAATAAAAGCCATACTTTTGTTATTGTTTATACTAAACACGCATTCCTATGCGAAAGAGCCTTTTATGAGGCATTCTTTAGACAACATGCCGGTGCTAGAGGCGTTGCCAAAAGGAATGTATGGAACAAACACACCAATAGAACAAAGAGGGATAGAGTTTAGAAAGTTCTTATCAGCCTCTGTAAAGATACAAGTTTCAGAAGGAGCTGGTTCCGGCTCAATAATCTATTATGACAAAGAGAACAACAAAGCCTATGTAGCATCTTGTGGGCACTTGTGGAAAAGTGGAATATTATCAGCAGAACAAGCAAAAGATAAAAAAATAAAATGCAAGGTAATTGTTTGGTACAAAAACGAAGTAAAACTACAAAAACCCGAGTCATTTGACGCTGAGCTGATATTCTATTCTTATACAAATGAAACAGATACCTCTCTGGTAACTTTCTCGCCTGATTGGCATCCAAAGTACATTCCTTTAGCCCCAGCAGACTACAAATATAAAATTGGCTCTACGGCTCATTCATGTGGGTGCGATGGCGGAAAAGAAGTCGCACACTACGAAGTAAAACTAACTGATATTAATGAGGACGTTGTAACAATTAAAAACAGTCCGAGACCAGGGAGGTCAGGCGGAGGACTATTTGATGAAAACTCTTACATAGGAACTTGTTGGGGAACCCAGTTTGTAGATGGAAGTGGAACAGGATACTTTACCCCAATAAAAGAAATACATAGCTTCTGGGGCAAGCAAAACGGCTATAAGTTTTTACTGTCTAAGCATTTGGGATTCAAAGCAAGAGCTCTACCCATAGTAAACAAAAACTCTAAAGAGGAAGTTACGCAAGACTACATTCTTGCACCCTAAGTTAAGCTATAAAACGGACAGATTTTCCTATATTCGCATCTACGGCATTGGTCGCCAACTCTGCCGTAGACATCATTAGGGTCTGTTGATACTATTTCTTTGAAAGTTTCATGCAACTCTTGTTGGGCAGAATCTAAAGACTCTTGTGTGAATTTTGTTGCAACTAAGTCTGGGCCGTCTAGATAATAGAGAGCTGCTCGTATATTCTCCGCCTTAGCTCCAAATTCTACTTGAGCAACCTTTGCATAGCACCTTAGCTGCAAATCTTTCCTTATTGTATTCTGATTCTTACGCCATCTTCCTTTCTTTGTAGTCTTATAGTCGATTATAAAGAACTTATCTCCTCTAATTATCAGTCTATCAATCACACCAGTTAAAAAGTGGTTGTTAGGAGGGTCTAAATCAAAATGAAAAAAATATTCTAATTTGCCGTCATATCCAATACGATCATTTAAAGATTGGATGTTCCTCAAATGAGACGGTAGCTTTTTAAGGTATTCTTTTTCAACAATTATTTCTTTGCACCCAGGCTCAACTTCAATTTCACCGTTTAAACACTGCCTGGCTATTTCCTCTATGTTCTTTTTTCCCTTTTCTTGCACGTAGACTTCAGCTATTTTATGAACTAGTTTTCCATAAATGAAATAGGGCTGTATTGGCTCCTCGGAAGGAACCTTTAAATGGTATTTGAATCTATATTTTGCTTGGCAGTCACTCCAGGTCTGCTTTCTAGAAACAGAAATATGTTCACAAATCAAACGGTCGTCTACCATAGTGTTGTTGCCTTGGGTTAGATTGTTTGCTATTATATTCTAGAACAAATTTAGCCCACATTCAAGAACCATGGCTGTAGACTTTAAAAAATTTGAGCGTTGGGCCATCTCAAGATTTGGAGAAGATAATGTCCTCATTAAAGGAAAAGAGGTACGAGTAAACTCCATTTTTGAATCAGACGACACTGGTTTTCATCTTTGGTGTAATCCAGGTGGCGGAAAAAAGAAATATAAATATGGTGTATTTCATTGCTTCAAGACGGATAAAAAAGGGAGCTTGGTAAAACTTGTACAGATAGTAGACAACTGCGACAAAGAAGACGCTGTCGATATAATTAACGGAAGAACACCAATTAGGGAGCTTGAAAAAAAGCTAGAAGAAATATTTCAAAATTCTGACGAGGGTGAAAAGCAGGAAGCTAAAGCAGTAAATCTTAGCTTGCCACCAGAGTGCCACTTAATAAGCGATCTAGGAACAAACAATTGGTGGAGACAAAGAGCAGAATCATATTTAGAGAACAGAAAAATACCAATTGATGGGCTATACATTTGCACAGGAGACAGATATAAAAATAGGATTTTAATACCGTATTACGACAAAAATGGCAACTTGATTTATTGGAATGGTCGAGCGTTAGGAGAATCTAAGTGCAAGTACCTAGGCCCACCAAAAGAGGTTGGGGTTGGCAAAGAAGATGTAATATATATGGCTGGCCGGTGGCCTAATCCGGGAGAAACAGTCTATGTTTGTGAAGGCGAGTTTAATGCAAAAAGCTTGCTTCTTGCAGAACTAAATGGTGCAGCTTGTGGTGGAAAGAACATGAGCAGAAAACAAGCCATCATGTTGTCTGACTATAAAGTGGTTTTGTGTTTAGATAGAGACAAAGCAGGAAAAGCAGGCACAATGAAAATGAGCTCCATAATTTCATCCATGGAAACCGTAAAGAGTGGAACAGGAGACAAACTCATGTTTGTAACTCCACCAAATAGCTATAATGACTGGAATGAGTTTTTGGTCAAGAATAGTCCAGAACTTTTACACCATTACATAATAAAGAATCAAAGAAAAATAGATTACTCAGGACCCAACGGAACAACTTGCGACGTATTTGGTTTTAGCGACATATGGAGATAAAAATGAAAGCACAAAACATCAAAAAACTTCAACTCTTTGTAGGTAAGGTTTGCACAGTATTGACGACCTCTGTGTGTAAGCAAAACTTTACAGACGTTCAATTTCCAGACTTTTTTGTTGGAGTAATAGACAGCATTGACGAAGATGGAATATTCTCAAAACATCCTTTAACAGGATGCATAAACTTTTACTCATGGAACTATGTTGTAGCGATATTTCAAGAACAAGTTATAGAAGAAAGCGATCCAAGATACGAAAAAATCATGGAAGAGATAAAATCAAAACCAGAAAAGAAGTCTGGTGTGATTCCGGTCGATATATCAAATAACCAAGAAATAAAATTTTTAGATCCTGAGACCATGGCCAAGTTATCAGAGCAGGCAAAAGCTATGGTACAAAAAAATGAGTAATTTTAAGATGGAAATTACCCTTCTAGTAGAGGGCGAAATGAATGGAGGCAACAAACCTCCAACAGACACGGAGCTTTTTAATAGGCTAAAAATCCAAGTGAGAAATTGGTGGGAAGAAAACGCCAATTGGCCCTATGGAGTGCCTAGCAAAGAAATGCGTGGTATAGAAATTACAAGCATTAGCTTAAAATCTAGCGACTAAGTTTTTCTCTCAAGTAGTTTGCCCGTTCACTTAAAGGAAGTTGTTTTAAAAAGTGCCAATCGACCGTAGTTTCTGGCTGCGTTCCGGTTGGAGGAACGGATTGGGGCACCTGAGCGGGTTGATCTTCTTTTCTAGCCGCACGAACCCTGCTCAAAAGACCAGGAGATGTGACAGGGGCTTTAGGCCTGGCAAAAGATGGTGCAGCAGCAGGTTTCTTTACCGCCTTTGGTGCGTCGTACATCTTTCTTAATGCATCTACTATTTCTTCTATAGATGAATCACGCCAGTTTGACATTAAACTTATTACTTCATCTGATGGTACAGCTTTACTTCTAAGATAAGTCTCAACATCTTTTAAGAACTTATCCTTGTCTTCATAAGTTTTTACAAATATGTCTTTTATAATACCGCCCAACTCTTCTGAGGAGAGGCTACTAAGGTCTCTTGGAATATTAGAACCACCTTCAGCCGCTCTCTGGGCTGACAATGCCATGTTCAAAATTTGCTCAATTTCAGCCCTAGTCGCATTAGTATGAAGAAAAACTTCTTGGGATGAAATACCGGCTTTTTTCGATCTAGCACCTCTCTGCTTTGGAAGATCATCTTCTCCAGAAGAAATATAGCCAACATCAGAATCTATATCTCCTCCTGGGCCGTCTTCTACGTCTGCTACATTGCCTTTATATCCACTTCTTCTAGTATATCCTTTAAAGTTGTCCTTTATTGTTATACCTCTTCTTTGCAAAACTTCTTTAGCGTCGTCTAAGTCAATGTAATATTTTTCTGGGTGTTGTGCTATAGTAGAAACTATATTGAATGCAAACCCTGCCATATTTCGATCTTCTACCTTGCCGCTTTCTTGTGAAAGCAGTTCGTCAGCTTCTCCGCTAGCCTTTATATCGGCGAGAGAAGCTAAAGCACTTCTATAAATTATTTCATGCACAACAGGGAATGCTGCTCGCAGGCACATTTTTAGGTTCTTGTTGGCACCACCACACTTTCCGCTGCCTGTGCAAGCGTTTATTCCATGTGCAAAAGCAGGGACCATATTGCTATACGCCCCAGTTCCTGCTCTTTGTAGATACTTAGTTACTACCTCTCTTCCGCGAGGGTTTTCAGGAAATATAGAAGACCTAGCTCCGGCCAGATTATAAACCTGTCCGAGTCTCATTCCAGGAATAGATGTATCTCCCCCTCTATTTCCAGCATCTGAGCCTTCTATGTCAAAGGGCATTGTCGCTGGGATGTTTAGTCTTAATTTGCCATCGTCATCCAACATGCTCTTAACAATATCATGATCTTTATCATCATCGTCAGTTGCATCTGTGTCATCCAAGCCTTGGAGCTCTAGAGAGTGTTTAAAGGTTCCATCTTCAAAGTTACTTGATATACGCTCGATAGATGCCTCATAGTCTTTTGCAAACTTTTGAGGATCTATTGGCTTTAAAGGAAAGTGAGGCCTAAGGAGTGGAACAAATTTCTTTCGGTTAGTTTTTGGGTCTACTACAACTTCATGAGGAATGTACAAAGGCGGTGTTATTATTTCGCCTTTAGAATCAACCTTATAAGTTCTGTCCTCAACAGTAGGGCAAGGAATGCCATGTTTTTTATTACCTTCACAAGGAAACGCTGGAGCAACTAAACCTCCTTGCTTGATAAACTTTTTAAGAATTTTTTCTGCAATTCTTTTGGCACAAGCATCCGGACTCAACATTACAGAATTACCTTTTTTGTCTTTTTTGTAGCAATCTGATTGTCTTATTTGCTCTCCTGAGTCTGTTTTTTCTTTCTTAAGATGTATTTTTATTTTAGAAACCAAGTCGTCAAACAACCAATCATAAAGAGGATCTTCGAATAGCTTCTTACCGCTAGAGGAGCGAGTGGAGCTCATGAAAACTACGTCAGAATCAGGCGAAGACAACTCTCTAGAGATTGGACCATGAAGACCGTAGGAATTATCTTGTATCCATCTTACAAAGAAATCGTCTGTTTTATTGTATCTTAAAGCAAAGTTAGATCCATGAGTAGTGAACCTTGGAGTGCCATCGTCCTCAAGCTCCGATTTTGGAGACTTAAGATCATATCCCAAGCCTGGCCCGATTTTGCCCTTTAGCTCAGGAATATGTTCCTTTCCTGGTTCTCTTTCAAGTTTGTGGTACAATTCAAAGAAATAAGGTTTAAAAGTGCGGCGTGCCTTATCGCCTGTTCTGCCTTCTCCCTTAGAACCAGAAACTGGGATTGGGACTGTGATAGTCTCTGGGTCTAATCCGTGCTTCTTCCAAAACTCTCTGCTGTCTACGTTTTCTTTGACTATTTCATAAAGTATGCTATGAGCATGTTCTTCTAGGAAAACAATACGGTAGAGTTTCTTGTATATTTCTTGAAGCTTCTTCACCACGGCAGTGCGGTCGTATTCTTTCTTATCTAATTCGCCTAAAACGCTATGTATGTTTTGAACGTCTTCTGGACTTAGTCCTAAAGGCATTGTGTCGGAAGAGGACTTGTGCTTTAAATCACTTAAGGCGTCATATATCTTTTTTCTAAGTCCCTCAACATCGTCGGTACTTGGTACAGGAACATTTATACCCTGTCCTTCTATTTCTCCGTAGTTTTCTTTAACATGTTCTTTAACCTTGGGTGGGATAGGAGCTAACCCTTTTGATTCTCTTCCTGTGCTTAGATACATGGCTAGAGATTCTCTAACACCAAGCTTGTTTATTTCGTCTTCTAGAATAGATTGCAATTTAGGGTTTATCTCTGTCATGAAGTACTTAAGTCTTTCTGTCCAGGCTCCTGTGTATTCCTTGAGCTCAAACTGACTTAAAAACTCTCTATCTAATCTGTCGTCTGGCATGTGAGGACGGCGAGGGCGATCTCCGTAGTTAAGTTCAAGAGGAATGGATTTTGTACCACGTCTAAGAGCAGTAATGCTCGGAGCAGCCATCTCTCTAAAAGTACCAAAAGAAATCAAAGACATAAGTTCCCCCTAATTCGTTTTCAATTACCTATATATAGTATCATGGCAAATAATATACTATATGTTCCTAGGCCCACTAGAGACGAATACTCCCAGCTGTGCGGCCAAAATTGTAGCAATTTGGGACCAACAGATTCATTAAGCAAAATAGGACCCAGAAGACAAAGACAGAGAGTTAGGGAACAAATAAAAGAATATGTTCTAACCATGCTAGGGGCACCAGTTTTACCGCTAGAGCTTGACAACCAGCAGCTAGAAAATGCTATAGATTTTGCACTTCAAATATTCGAGGATTACGCACCGGCTGAATACTTCCAATATTACACGTTTTATACAACACCAGGGCAGAGTGTTTATAACTTGCCTCCTGATGTCGGCTTTATCAGGCAAGTTTCTTATAAAGAAACAGCAAATTATGCATTTAGTTCAAGCGACTTGGGAGGCGTCATACCTCTAGAATACATGGGTGCAGGGGCCTATGGATCAATTGCCGGAGGCATAAATCCGCAACAGCCTGTTTGGGGCAAAATGTCCGAATGGGTGATCTACAAGCAATACGAAGACATGTATAATAGAATATCAGGTCAACAAGGCGGATGGGAATGGCTAGCAGGATACAATACAATTAAATTATATCCTGTGCCCTATAGAACCTATCCCGTTGCTGTTAGATACCTTCAAAGAAGACCAGATTTCAGCATGGTTACTCAAGCGATGCAAGAAGGTGCTCTTGCATTTGCTAAAATAATACTAGGAAGAATAAGAAGCAAAATTCAGAACCCTCCAGGCCCTAATGGTGGCGTTCAGTTAGATGGACAGCAAATACTGCAAGAAGGGATAGAAGAAAAAAAGCAGTGGCAAGAAGATCTAATATATAGATATGGCGATGTTATAGGCCCAAAAATGATGTGAGAAATATGAAAAAATATGATGATTGGAAGAAAAGTCAAAATCTAAAAAAAGTGCTCACAACAAAGGAAGACTTTGTTGAGGTGTGTAAGAGTTACTTTGATTACACACTATCTGACTCTTTGGTCAGCTATTCTGATTATTTAATCAAGCCTATTGTAGAGTCAGTCGAGTTATCTAGGTATTCGATAGAAGTAAACTATAGAACTAAAAAAGAAGAAGCATTAGAAGGATTCGCAAAAATCTGCTTGGGTTACGTAAGTGCAGCCCTAAAGAAGCATGGTTATCATACCAAACATGTATTTACAGAAAAACCTTTAAGGCTTTTAGTGTCTTCTAGAAACTGGGATGATGGGGAGTGGGTTGGATTGGTATCTTGGAATCCCGACCATGAATGCTTTGTCGTAAGCAGAGGCTTTTACAACAAAAGCAAAAGAACTGTGAATATTCAAAAATCAGACAAATGCTCATCAGACAATGCCGCAGAGATATCGAAAGATCTTCATAACATGATGAATTCATTAAAAGATAAACCCAACAACCACACAGAGAAGCTAAAGCCTGTTCCGCTGAAGCGTGGGCCAAAAAGCTAGTTTTTTAGATTGATCTCTCGTATCTTGCAACAGCAATCATTATAACCTTCTATGCTTTCACCAGCATCGGACCACCAACCTGATACCTTGTGTGCTTTAAGTTTTTTATCTTTTAGGTATAAGTTGTTTAGATCCGTTATTTCCAGCTCATTTCGTTGAGAAGGCTTTAGTTTTCTAAGAAGGCTCCAGACTTCTTTATCATACATATACAGTCCGGTAGCTATGAAATTAGACTTAGGAGCTTTAGGCTTTTCTTCTATGCTAACTATTATGTTGTTCTTGATTTCTACCACCCCGTAAGATTGTGGATCGTCTACAGGGTATACAAAAATTCTAGCCCCTTCAGGGTTTTCGCTAAACTCGCTTACTACGCTTGAAATGTCTTTTTCAAAGATATTGTCGGCTAATATTACAGTCACTGGCTCTTCGTTAGCCCACTCTTCAGCAAGTGCAAGTGCGTCTGCGATGCCTCTTGGCTCCCTTTGATAAGTATAGTGAAGATGCTTAAGCCCAAAGTCTTCGCCATTGCCTAATATTCTTAAAAACTCTCCGGCGGCATTCCCACCACAAACTAAGAGAATATCTCTTATGTTGCTCGACACTAAGGTGTTAATAGGCCAATATATCATTGGCCTATCATAAAGGGGAAGAAGGCATTTGTTTGTGACCTTAGTCAAGGGGTGAAGCCTTGATCCGGTGCCTCCCGCGAGAATAATTCCCTTCATCTTAAACCTTTAAGTTCAGCCTAGTATGATTTCTACGCCATCAACAGGAGATTCGTTTAAAAGAACATCTGGCTTCTTTTGGTTTGAATCTGTGCTGTCGTTCAAGCTTTGCTGTGGAACAACATCGTCGGTGACAACGTGTTCTATCTTACCTTGGTTATTTACTGTATCTGGCTGGTCTAGTATTAGTTTCTTTTCTTCTGTCACTGTGATCTCCTTTTCTGGTCTTTGTGGTACAACTTCTTCAATTAATCTCAAGAGGTTCATTGGGGGGCCTACCCAATTCATATAATAGCTATCGCCTTCGAATCTTTTTCTCGGGCCAATGTTTCTTAGTCCGTTGTCTGTTGCCTTGGGCAAATTCAGATCTCCGTCTGTGTTGTTTTCGAAAACAAACCTTCCTGTTCCGTTAAGACTGTTCTTAAGCTTTTCATGTTGGAGATTTCTTTTTTCTTGTCTTGTTAGTTTGATTCTTTTCATGATATTCCCAAAATTTGGACTCGAACTATAATAATATAGTATAAGAAACAAAAAAGGAGAAAGAATGAAAGACAAACCTCCAAAGTGGGTAGACTTATATCCTCAAGGTACCAAAGAAGGCGATGAAGAACAAGGAGTTTTTATTTGCTTGGCTCGAAACTCGAAATGGTCTTTTAGATCAGTCGCCCAAATTGCGAAAGAATCAAAACTAACAAAAGAGAGGGTAGAAGAAATTCTACAAAAATATTGGAGAAAAGGAATGGTCTTTCAAAACCCAAACAACGAAGATCAGTGGGCATACTGGGAGAGGGTTCCTGAAATGCTGCCAAAGAAAAAACTATCCATAACAGAAGAAGACCAAAAAAATAGAATAGAAAAAATGAAAAAATAAAAGCAAGGGCAAAAACCCTTGCTTTTATTCTTATCAGGAACAATGCTTAAGCTTTACGACTTGGTTTGTGATCGCCCATCTTCTGCATTGCGTCTGCTGCTATTGGCAGGAAGTAGGCATCAGGATATTGCTGACGTGCGTATGCGTCAGGATAGGCCCAGCTTGCGATTCCAGCACGATGGGTCTTTTCTTCTATCTTGTAAATTGGCAGTTCTTTCTTTTCTTCGCCAGCCCAATCTAAAAATGTTTTCATACTTTGTTCCTTAAAAATCTGGTCCTAATTTAATATATGTAGTGTTCGGCCTTAAAAAATTATGAAGACTTTCAAAATCAACATAAAAAAACTAGAAAATGACCCAAACGGGATGCTTTCTAATACAATAGTCTCTAAATGTTATTTTTGCCAAAAACAACTTAAATTGGATTCTTCTTCGTTTATGAATCTGCATAAAATATCCAATTTTAAGGAACTGTTTTGCGGTTTTTGCATTCGAAACGGATTCAATACAAGATCAAATAGAGATGTGCTGATACTTAGCTTTAAGAGTATTTTAAACTATTATTACTCACAAAACTATTTGAGCGTTAAAAATATGTGGGTAAGTGAAATTAAAGACCTAGCCATAAAGCATAAAGAGGTGGGGCTCAAAAATCCAGTTTTTTATTATGATGAAGAAAGTATGAGTTGGTTTATAAACTTTGCAAGAATTGGAGAAACAAGAAAAAGAATTAATATAGAAGAAGTTTATAAGACAACAATTTCAATAATAGACTCATTAAAAATACGCAATATATTATCTAAATCTGAAGAGGATGCTTTAAAGAAAAAATACTTAGACGCAATAGAGCTATTTAGCAAAAAAAGATACAGGCCAAAAAACAAAAGAATCCTATCTCCAAGGATAGGTGGATTCAAAGAAGAAATTAGTTTTAAGAACTACGATTAAATTACTACAGTAATATACATGAGAAACACACTATCAGTAAAAATAACGAGCTCAAAAGAAGGTGGATTCGAAGGAACAGTTAGCATAACTGGTCTTCGGCCAACGAAATTAGCTAGAAAAATAGATGGAAAGACCAACTTCCCAACTAAGGCTTCCGTAAGTGGTGCCGCAAGGAACCTTGCAAAGTCCTTGGGGTTTAGTGATATTGAGCTAAATTACGAAAAATCACAGTGAATTCATTATTTCTAAACCCTTAATAGGGTTTATCTCATGAAGGAACTTAAGAGCCTTTTTTGCCTCTGTTACACTTGAAAAAAACCTATAGACTTTCTCGGCCTTTGGGTATATTTCGTCTAAGTTGTCCTTCTCATACTGATTCGATCCCGGAGGGTAGGTTAAACTCTGTTCCTCTTCGAAGTAAAAAGAATGAAATATCATTTTTGCTATTTCATTTACGTCGTTTTGATAAGCTACGTTTTTTTCCAAAATATCGTTATTCATTTGTTCTCCTTCTTAATTTAAGATAGTATCAATAAATAATTTTGAAAATGACAATATTTTATATTATACTGTTTCTATACCTGACTCCTCTACTCGCGGTGTACTTTCTACTGTACGTTGCAACGAGTATATTCATTACAGGAGAAAAAAATCCTGGTACTGGGCAGGAGATCTATGTTGTCTCTGATCTAATTCACTCCGACTATGTTTTCAAATCAGAACAGATTAAAGATCTATTCCAAACAGATAAGAAATTTGTAAAAGTTGGGTGGGGAGATAAAAAGATATTTCTAGAAACAAAAAGATGGTCAGATCTTAAAATAATACATTTCTTAGGTGCGTTATTCGGAATAAACGAAACAGCGTTAAGAGTAGACTACTTAGACGAGCTGCCGGTAGGCAGTAAAAAAATTGAGTTAAATGAAAAACAAATTCAGATAATAAACGTTTACATAAAAGACTCTTTTTATGGGGAACCTATAAAGAAAAAACCAAGTTATTATCAAAAAGGAGACTACTACAGGTCAAGGTTAAGATACAACTGTATAACCAACTGTAACAACTGGGTGAATTATGGCCTCTATTTAGCTAAAGTTACAGATGTGATGTGGTGCCCTTTTAGCTTCTTAGTTTAAGAATATTCCGTTAAACTCTTTGATAAAAAAGTCTCGCATCTCGCTGGCATCTTCGTGGAACCGCAGGTTCTTCAATAATTCAATTTGACTATCGGACTTAAAATCATTACAACCAGAAAAGTAAACCTTTTCTGTTCTTATCAAGAAGTAATTAACTGAGTGTTTAAGCCTTTTGTCTGATTCCCAGTAGTCCTGATCGTACTCTTTGGTCGCCATACAAAGGGCGACACAATAAATACTAAACTCTAAAGAACCACATACTATATCTGACTTTTCTTTTGGCAATCCGTTTTTAAAGTCTTCGACTCCTGTCTCTGCTCCTGCTAAGTAAGCAGACCACTCGTTTATAAGATACGTAGGAGTATCATCCCAGTGCTTTAGCTGTTCCACAAGATACAAATTATACCTGTTACCTCTTAAGATTTTAGGCAAAAAGTTTGATACATGCCTTAACCGAAAAGAAGGGTTTTCAATAATTATGGCCTTGCCCTTTCCGCAATAAAAGGCATTTGCCCTCTTCCTTCCAATAGAAAAAATATGATTTCTAACAGAAGAATTTATAGCATGGACGTTCTCATGTGCCTGTGTTGTTCTAGAGTGACCGCCTCCAAATGAATCGGGACAATACCTAAGTATATCAGAGAAGCTATCCACTGGCTCTATTTCATTGTTTCTGACTTCCACGTTAACAAGTTCTATGCCATTATGCTGTGCGAAAGCAGCACCTTGAAGAAAGAACAAAGTTATTAACATTATTAGGAGGAACATAAAATTATGTATCAATCTCTAAATAAATAATATGAAGGTGAATAATTTGAGTGAAAAGGGATGTGGGTGTGGATCAAACAGAACAGTTACTGCAAAACAGAAGTTTGCACAAGCACCAATATCATCAAAACCTTTAAATAAAGTTTATAAAACCAAAACCAGCATATTCAATTAAAGGAGGAAAATGGGTTGCGGATGTAGAAAAGCGGCACAGAGAAGAAGTCAAGCTATAAGGGTTAGCACACCTAGACAGCCTGTTAACAATGCTAATGCTATTAGAGCAAACAATGTAAGAGCCATGCAGAGTAGTCCGTTGAAAGCACAAGCAACCACGGCGGATGCCAACGGCTTGAATCAGGGCGGAATGAGCGCAGAAAAAAGAAGAGTACAAGCAATAAGAAGGAACGAAATTCTAAAAAAGCTTGGCAAAAGATGAAACCTTGGTTTAAACATATTGAAGAAAATAAGACAAGCTACGGAAGCCATATGGCCTTTGCACTAAAATGTGGCCTCCAGTGTTTTGTCGCTGGTGTGTGTCTAGTCGTTCACGCCTTTCTACCAAACATTTTTGAAAAGAATGGTAGTAAAATAATTAAAGATTTAAACTCTGGCTTTAAGCACTAATTTCTTTTGGTCATATCAACCATTGGACCGTGATTAGGAATCTCCCAAACAGATTCATCAATTTGGAAGTTTATTTTTAAGTTAGATATTTCCCAATTCATGTAAACATTTTCTTCGTACCAATCTACCTTAATAGATCTTGGGATGTGATCGGAACCAAAATTTGAATATTCGACACAGGCCAACACGCAATAATCTAAGTCACATATGTACTTTTCTACAATATTAAGACCTACAGTGTCTATGACGGTAACAAGATAAACTGATTCATCTTCAGAAACTTTTTTAAGCTGGTTCTTAAATAGCAGCTTTCCTTTCTTAAAAAAAGAAGATTTACCATCATACTCTTGGCACCTGCTGAGCACAAAACAGTCCATAATCCAGTCTCTATTGAATATCGGTCTTAAATTGGTATTGTAAACGTGATCATGAGGGCAGTAATAAATAGCTTGTGGTTTCATTCTTCTGGACCAAAACCAAAAAAACTTATCATTTGAACCTATATCCATTTCCTTGCCTAAAAAGCTGTTTATTATCAGCCTTAAATTATTTTCTTCATAATACAGATATCCCTTTACTTTAAGCCTTCCAATGCTAATTCTTATATCAGTTGCTGCTAAGGATTTGATGGAGGAAAGCCGCTCCTTTACCGCCTCTAATATCACTGCGTTATCGGAATCCTCACATTTTTCTAAGGATTTAAGATCTAAAGAGTGTTTTTGTGCCTTAGGGCCTAGCTTAAAGAAAAAAGTAAGTACAAGTAAAAAAGAAAATGTTAAAAATAAAGTTTTCAAAAATTTGTTCATACTAAATATATAGTTTAAACGGTTAACTCTTAGGAGAAGATAAAATGCTGTCTTATAAACAATGGAAAAACCTCAATGAATCAATACTTCCTAGCTTCAATCTAGGACTCGCAAATCCTTCTAAAATTGGAATGGTAATGCAAAACGGATTCGATATAGAAGAAAACGAACTAGCGGAAGCAAAAAAAGGAAAAAAGCATCCAAAGGTTGAGGTAGAAGTAAAAGAAGAAGATAAAGACGGCAAAAAGACTTGCGGCAAAATGTGCGGTAAAAATTGCGGCAAAATGTGTGGCAAGATGTCCAAGAAAAAGATGTGGTCAGATGAGGACGACAACTACGAAGACGAAGAAGAGACAGAAGAAGATTCTGAAGAGGAAGAAGAAGAAGAAGAAGGTGACGATTCAGAAGAAGAAACAGAAGAAGACGCTGATGAAGAAGGCGACGATTCAGAAGAAGAAGAAGAAGAAGAAGAAGAAGAAGCTGACGAGGATGACTCAGAAGAAGACACCGAAGAAGACGAAAACGACGCCGAAGCAGAAGCAGAAATGAAGTTCAGCAAGAAATCAAAAAAGAAAATGCTTAAAGGTGCACAAAAAAAGCTAGACTTAAACAAAAACGGCAAGCTAGACGCTGAAGATTTCGAAATGCTTAGAAAAAAGAAGAAGATGAAAAAAGAAGAAACCGAATGGTGGAACTCTGTAAATGGCATGATCTCCGATCCAGCACAAAAATTTGATGACGGATTTGGAGGAATTTTTCAAAGCCAACATTTTACTCCAGTAGATGTAGACAATCTTACTGTAGCAGTTAGAGAGCCAGCCCCAGGCGAAGTAGGATTCGCTCCATCAGGAAAGATAGCAACTAGCTTCGGGATGGACCTAAAAGAGGCTGCGTGGTTCAAACCACAAAACTGGCGTGATGATGGCGATAAGTATGTTCTAAAGGGTAAGGACGGCAAAGAAAGAGTCTTTTCAGACTTAGCACAAGCTAACGCAGCAACAGAAGATCATGGAGGCAAAGCTGTAAAGAGGGACAAAGGATGGGTTGTGGTAGTAATGAAAAAGGTACCAACCGGTGAACAGCTTAAGGATAAGGGCAGCTTTTCAAGCAGCCACTACGACATGGACTCAGTTGGTAAACCTTTAAACGCAGAAAGAAAAGCCGCCAAGGTAGGAAAAAGAAAGAAGCTAACAGACAAGAACTAAGTAAGCTTCATTTTCATATCTTGAACTCCATCTTCAACAGTATAATTAGGGGAATACCTCAATTTACTCCGAGATTTTTCCATACTTATGGAAGAACTATTTTGGGTGGGTTCATTGAATTTATTATCTAGATATTCAGGAATAATATTCTTATTGAATCTTTTATTCACTATAGAAACAACTTTATTCAAGCTTACCTTGTTACCAGAAGCTATATTGAATATATCAGTGTAATCATACTTTGAAGCCAAAATATTGGCATCTATAACGTCATTGATGTAGACCCAATCTTTTTCCTGGTTGCTGTCTCCAAAGATTTTAGGCCTTTCATTTTTTTGAATCTTCTGTACAATTTGACTAATTGCACTGGCGAAGGATTTCTTGTGTAGCTCATGAGTGCCATAAACACTAGCGTATCTGAGGCCTACGCAAACGGACTTTGTTCTAAAAGAAAAATCTTTGACAAATTTCTCAAATGATATTTTTGATTTAGAATAATAACCTGAGCCGTTTAAAGGAGTGGCATCCTCATTTAAAGAACCAGGTTGATCACCATAGACGAAGCAGCAGGAAGAGTATACAAACCTTGAACATCCTCTTTCAGACAAGTTCTTAAACACGTTAATCGAGGTATGATAATTAATGTCCATAATATCGAACTCCTTTTTGCTCCTTACATCGTTATTAGCAGCTAAATGAAAGCAAATATCGATCTTAGGCAGGTCATCCCAAGGAATGTTTCTTAAACTGCATGTATGAAATTCATGACATTTTATCTTGTTCTCGTCTTTTCTTCCTGAGGCAAATACTCTATAACCCTCCTCATACAACTTGTTGCACAAGTGATGTCCAATGAATCCTGTGGCCCCCGTCACGAAAACTTTTTTGCTCATATGTCACCTCTAGGAGTATTATAAATGGAAGACACCGAGTTAGCAAATATGAAAAACTTTTGGCTTACAAAATCAAAAGAAAAAAATATTTTAAAAGTCGTAGAGTGGGCACATAAAAATGATAAAACTGTTTTATCGTTAGAACTATATGAAATAGTAGACGCTTTGAAATCCTACATTAGGGAGTCTCTGCATTCATGAACCATGAATACCTAGAGTTTTTTGACCATTATGTATGCAAAAAGCTGATGCCCATAGCGGTGCTACCGGGCACAAAGCAGCCAGTAGAAAAAGGATGGAACAAGAATTGGTGTGCAAAACATTGGAGAAAATATTTTTTAAGTGATGAACATTACGAAATAGGATTACTTTGGAACAATGGGATGATAGATGTAGAAACCGACAGCGAAGAGTCCAATAAATTCCTTAACAGGCTTATTGGAGACATAGAAAGACCCATCTATAAAAGCCATAGGTCTTATCACAATATATTTTTAACTCCTTACAAACAGATAACTAAAGTAAACCTTTATGGAAAAAAGGGACAAAAAATAGAGGTGTTCGGAAACAGAACATTCACTATGGCTCCCCCTTCAAACCACAAAGAGAAAGGTGTCAAATATAGGTTTATCAATGATGTTTGGCCGCCGCCACCTTGTCCCAATGGAATTAAAGCACTTTACTTCCAGCAAAAAAAGATTGAAATAAAAAGTAAGGACAAGATAAGCACGACCTGTGCAGATTGTGCACAGTCTTTTTGCGTACACCGTACCAGACTAGCCTTGGAAGTAAAGGTTTTTTCTAGACACGGGTTAAAATGGAAATGCATTTCCTGCCGGAAAAAGCACGAAGAAATAGACGTTAAGGAAGAAAGAAGGATGCTAAGAAAGCTACTTGGACCTGGTTTTCTTGGGTAGAAAACTACTAATGCCCCAAGAAGCATAAGGGTCGGGAAGCTTGGTGCAATTCGATTTGCTTTCTATCGAAGCAAGAATATCATCAGGAAGATAATGACTTATAAAAGTCATGAACTTCTTTCCTAAGTTTAAGTCACACTCATTAATTGCCTTCTCTAGTAATAGGCTATCGTAACCAAAGCAGTCGTAGGCCATTGTTGGATCATCTCCATCTAAAAGAGTCTCATCAACAGACCAAAACTTCTCGTGCTCACCTAAATTAACAAATGAATAAACAAACATGGTGAGGTCATAAATGAGTCCAGCGTATTCTGGTGAGCAGAGCCAAAAGTTACTTAGAGACCTGTATTCTAGACCATAATCGGTAAGTCTATGTGAACCCGCGTGACCGTAAATTCTTCTTCTTTCCTTTGAAGTTGGATCTTTGTCGAGAAACAAGCAAGGAACAGCCAGAAAAAGGTCCATCATTCTTATAAAGCTAAAAACACTAATCGGATCTTGGAGGTTCTTGGAACCAACATGAATATGACCACCAGCAGTTCTAAAATTTGTTTTTACAATAACGTCTTCTGGTGGCATGATGCATTGAAGCGAGTACACATTCCACTCGGGATTGCAGCCCACGATTCTTGCGTCTTGATGAAGTAGCTCTTTATTCGGGTAAGAGTCTGCGGCACAAATTTCAAACTTTAAAGGGTGAATTATCTTTGCTAGTCTATTCAATGAAACTTTAATGTTCTTTAAAAACTCATCTTTTGTTAAGGATGGTTTTATTGCTATCTCTGCTAGAACGTTGTCATAGTACATTGAACTACCGTAATAAGGTTTTGCATTAGCCTTTTTGGGCAGTAAGTTTATGGCACTCTTTAGGTTCTTCTTCTCGTCAACAATCATAAACTCTGGGTCGGTGCCAAAAGATAAGCTCATAACATACTCCTTATTTGTAGTTGTGCCAGTGAGGAACCAAAACAGGGCCATTATAGTTTTTGCTAACTATGTCGTTTGCAAAGCCCATAATGCCTAAACGGTTATGTACAACATCTATCGATAAGTTCTTTGGATAATTCTTATTTATATCGTTTGAAAATATCTTTTTATCACCTAATTTAAAAATTAAATCTAAGGCTGTCTGTGCCTCAGACAACCATTTTTTGTCAAACTTTTGGTATGGTTTTAAGGCACCAAGCCTTATCTTTTGTATGGTGTGAAAGAAGCTTTCTGGCATCGAGTGCAAAAACCCCATTCTTATTAAAAGCGAATAAAGAGAAATCATAGGAGGAGAACAAAGCCATCTTTTGCTGCCTTCTAGGATAAAAACCCCCGATTCATACCCTTGTGGAGGGGATTTACACTTTCTAATTATGGACTTTTTAATTTTTAATTTAGCTTCAATCTGGTTCAGGAAGTCAAGACAATCAACGAGTCTGGCTTCAAAGTGTTTATCTTTTGGATTCGTAATAAGCAGCTTAATCTTATCTAAGCATGGATTTGGGTCAAGGTAAGGATTATATCTAAAATGATAGATCTCAAAAGGCTTCTTGTTAATTGAAGAATAAACAACATCATGTAAAAAATCCTTACACCAAACAAAATCGTGACACTGCGAATTATCATCTGAAACAAGGGCATACTCTATACCTTTAACATAAATTTGTATGATCCTCTGTTTTGGAGGAGCCACCTTCCATTTTATGCTTTTTTCATGCAATGACATATTATGCCCTATAAATGTCTCTATACATTCTAAATAAAAATATAAATCAAAGCAAGGGCAATAAATAAATCATGGAAGACTTTTATGATTTTTTAAACGGTCAAGAAAAAGACAATAAAATAATAGTCGGAATGTATCTTCAAAACCCTAAAATGTCTATAAACGAAATAGCCAAGGCTTCAAACAAATCAATAGGAGAAATATATCGAATATTGAGATTAAATGACGTTGAGCCAAATAGATTAAAAACAAGTCATAAAAAAGTTGAAAGCTTAGCTAAATTAGGATGGGGCATAAAAGAGATTGCAGAGTTCACAGGTTACTCTACAAGAAACATAAGATACATTTTAAAAGGTAAACAATGGCTTACATAAGTGAAGGCGATATAAGTATAACCTTATCCGGTGGTCCAGAAAATAATTCTTCTGACCTCTCTTTGGGAGGAGAACCATCTACACACCCTATTATAGCAAATAGACTGTTTACTGATATAAGTGTGGAACAGTCTACAGTAGGATTGGAAGATTACAAATGTATTTATGTAAACAACAATAGCTTTGAAGCTACCTTGTATGAGTCAATTTTGTTTACAGAGTACAGGGCAGATAGCGACATAACGGTAGAACTAGGATTTATAGAGATAAATGAAAGACAAACTATAACGATAACAAGTTTTAGTAAAATAAAAAGAGGAAGCTTCTCTGTAATCTACACTGATTACGAGAGTGCAACAGAAATTGCGGCAATTTGGAACTCGTCAGCATCTGTTTGGGCCGGAAACCTACAAAGTGCAATGAGGGCACTACCAAGATTAAAAGATGTTACAGTCACAGCTTCTTTATCAGGAGACACAATAATATTTGAAATAAACTTTCAAGGATCATCCGGAAATCGATATCATGAAATTCTACAAGAAGGAACAAACAGCCTAACTATTGAATCACCAGCTCCAGGTGATGGGAACATATCTATAGGAAGAAGCGTTTCTGGTGGTCCTGTGAACTCTGTGGCTGCTGAGATAGAACGGGCAACAACGCCTCCTTATGGGGTTGGGTTTTTACCTTACGAGAGTAGAGATGGAGCATACGGCATAGGAGAAATAAGACCAGGCGACGTTATCCCTGTGTGGATTAAAAGAACGGTTCCAATCGACGCCAAGGGACTAGAAAATGATGGGATAAACATAAGGGTAGAAGGAAAAGCTTTACCGCCTACATAGGAGAATAGATGGAGTTTTGTCCGTTTCATAAAAAAGATTGTAATGAGCTTGAAATGATAACAATTATTGAGCTTAAAAAAGGCAAAATAAAACAAACAAAAATTTGCCAAGAATGTGCTTCAAAGTACCTAGAATCTGTTAACATAATGGAGTCTATACCAGAAAGTATAAAAGACTTGATGGATTTATTTCTAGAAAATAAAGGGTTGATAGATGATTGCCCAAAATGTTTAGAAGAAAACTTTGATGATAAAGCTATAACTGCAGAACAAAAAATTAAGATATTAGAAAGTAAAATGGCCGCTGCAATAAAAATAGAAGATTATGAAGCAGCGGCCATGCTCAAAAAACAAATTAAAATTATTAGGGATTCGAATTAAGCCAATCTTGCATCTTTCTTGGATCTATTATTCCAAAACCTTCAAAAAAATTGTTTCCTTTAAATATCGTATACTGCTTCAAGAAATTTATATAATCTAAGTTATTGTCAAGTTTTATATCCAGTCCTTTATTTCTTTTATAAGACAATAATAAGCATCCTAAACCGACAGCAAATGGATTTGCCATGCTAGTACCAGAAAGTACGGCATACCAATTATCTGGCACTGTGCTTAGAATGCCGACGCCTGGTGCCAGAAAATCTAGGTCTGGGCCAGTGCAACTAAAACCCGCTCTATTAAAATTCTTGTCTATGGCACCAATTCCAATAGTCTCAGGGTAAGCAGCAGGATAAAATATATTGTGGGTTTTACCAGCATTTCCAGCTGCACACCAAACCACAACTTTTTTTGAATGTGCATATTTTATTGCTTTATGAACAATGCTAACCGGATTGGCACAACCAAGAGACATTGTTATAAAGTCAACGCCTTGATCGGCTGCCCAACATATACCATCGGCTACGTCTTCAAGCTGCCCTGCTCCATGTTTGTCTAAAACTTTTACAGGTATAACTTTTGTCTTAGGGGCAACGCCAACAACACCAGATTCGTTATTACAAGCACATATCGTGCCTGTAACATGACTGCCGTGTCCTTGATCATCATCAGGAGGAGACCTTCTATCAACAAAGTTCTTTCCTTCAAGCAAGTTGCAAACTAAGTCTTCATGATCTAAATCTGCTCCTGTGTCTAAGACGGCAACTGTAACGCCTTCACCTTGGGTGGACTTCCAAGTTTCGGGAAGATTAAAAGATGTAATCTCCCAGCCCATCTTTTGTTTGGCCTCTTGAATGCTTAGTACTTCTTCTCTAGTGTATGGAAGTAAACTTATCTTTTCCATTAAAAGTCCTTTCTAGATTTGTAAATCATTGACTTCTGTGGAGAGTCAGGAGAATTTACAGAAACATTGTTTTCGCACCAAACACCTTCTTTGTATTTGCTGACTATGAATTCTACTAGCTGGCTTATGATTAGATTAACCACTATTTCCTTAATCAAAGGGATAAACGGTTTAAGCCATATGGGGGCGTTATTAACTAATATATAGCTAAAAAGATCAGTGACAACAGCCATTACAGCCATTTTTTTGTCAGATCCCTTGGGTATGTTGTCCTGCACGAAGAGAATTAGATTGTCTAAAGCAGACAGTATAAATACTACACAGTCTACAATTCTTGACTTGTTTAGTTTATACTCTTTGGGATGAATAGAATCCCATTTGAACTTTAAAAGACTTAGATAGCTTTCAAGCTTAGAAAAAACTTCTTTGCTTATATTTGGAACATTCACTAGACACCTCCTTTTGTCTAATGTATATATGATTTTTGCTATCGGTTTCCGTTATTGATCAAATGAAGTTGGTTCTTTGCTCTAGTATATGCAACGTACTTAAGGTTCTCTTCTTGGGCGTCTTCTTGATCTATGCCCTGTTTAGATTCCCTTCTCTTTCTAGACGTTTCGTGACTAGGAAGTCTATCGTTTTCAAGAACGAAAACACGTTCAAACTCAAGTCCTTTAGACTTGTGTATGGTTGAAAGTATAACGTGCTTTTTAGGATTGTTCTTTCTTTCTTCGTAGATTTCAATATCTTTGTCGTTGCCTCCGCCACCGTCTGTGCCAAGATCCAGTCCCCTAAGCTTAACCTTTAAATACTTTATGAAGTCTTCGACTGTATTGACTAGGTTTTTATCTATCAAGATCTCTATGAGCTGAGAAAGATTGGTAGCAGTTCTTTCAATTTCCTTCCTAACTTTTTCACTCATTTTAGGACTCTCAGTACGCCAGTAATAAAAGTCCATTAAAGCCTCAGGAACGTGCTTTATACTAGTGCTATAAAAGGGCCGGATGCCCTTCCTCTTTATATCCCTAAAAGCGCCTTTTTGATATTTTAGATCTGGTTCTTTGTCAAACCATAAAGCCAAAGTCAAAAAGTCAGTAAACTCTTCTGATAAATTTCTTCCAACTATAGTTACAGGAATGTCTTGTATTAGCATTTCAAGAGCTATAGGAGCTAATGCATTGTTTGTCCTGGAAAGAAAAGCAGTTTCCTGATCTAGTTCTTTCTTATCTCCCCATTCTTGGCCTATCATTCTGTGAGCCTCACCCTCCGTTTGATTCTCTTCAACGAATCCTTCATGGCTCTTACCGGCCTCTAGGTTACCAACAATAGTGTTTTTATTAACGTAATCTATAATTACCGGGGCACTTCTAAAGTTTACAGGAAGGTTCCTAGACTCTACACCTCTTCTAGTGCCCCCCAGTATCTTTCCTAAAGCTGAGAAAGATCCGGCATCGGCACCTCTAAAAGCGTAGATAGCTTGGTTCTCATCACCGACAGCAACTATTCTAGCCCCTGCCTCCTCAAGCTTTTTAAGCATTATTTGTTGACACACATTAAAATCTTGAACCTCATCTGCAAGCACAACATCATAAGCTGGCCATTTAAGTTGATCTGCGTGTATTGCAGTCCACCATAGTGTGTCATCGTGGTCTCTTACAGAGCTCAAACCGTCAGATCTAGACTTTGGTAGTGTATCTTTAAGAACCTGAGTACAGATAGAAATTATTTGAGCCTTATAATCAATACTGCCTCCGTTGCTTGATCTGCTATTTCTCGTCTCTATTTTATACTTTTTGAGAATTGACATAAGCATTGATTCAAGTGTGGAATCATTTGGGTTAACTGCAAAATTCTTAGCTTTAGACAAAAGGTTATAACACTGGCCTTTAACGAAGGGTCTATCCGAGGAATCTTGAATATAACCATTATCACCGAAAACAATCTTGTTAATTAGTACCTCAGCTTTAGCTTCAGAATAACTGTCGTGCTTTCCTTTTTCAAATATTCCAGTAGAAGGTAGAGCTTGTGGGTTCAATGAAAATACTTTTTGTTCCAAGAAAGAGTGAGAGGTAAAAACGTCAACTCCTGGTGGGAAAGCCTTTTTGCTTTCTAGCTGATTCTTCTTGTTAAATACTAGGTATAGCCATCTATCACCCGGCTTAGCGTTTGAAGCAAGATCCTTTAACATTGTTGTTTTGCCGCTACCTGCTAGGGCTGGCAACAGAATGTGGGATGAACTTTTATCAAACACATCTCTAATTGATTTTTGATGGCTGGTGACCCACTCAGGCTTTATTCTATAAGGCTCGGGATCAAAGGCAGATATTTTTTGGTCCGGTTGTGTGGCTCTTGGGGCAGCTAAACTTGGAGACTCGGATTCTGGCTCATCTGGGGGGTCTGTGGGTCTAACAGCAGGACTCCTTTCTACAGACGAAGTATTTGAAACAGACTTAATAGGCTGCTTAGTGCTAGTGGGTGCAACTGTTTGATTTCTTGATCTTATTCTTAATGCTTGGAGCACTTGGTCCTTACTTAATCTTCCTGATCCATCGTCTGCTGTAAAGTTGCCCATCAACTTTCCGGAGTCTTCTATACTTCTGAGCAGCCATGTTGCATACCCTGAATCTATGTCGTTTATGTGCTTGCCTTTGTTCTTTCCAAAGGAAGCTACAGCCATTTCCTTTAATTCAGTCTCTTTTCTTTGGTAATAGTGCTCAAAACTAAACTTATTCATAAATCCTCCGGTAAACCAGTTTTTAACAGTTTCTTTTTGTCTCTAGGGATTATTTCTCCATCAGCCTTATGAACATCATCCATGGCTTTTTTGATAGAATCATGCCATGTTCCAATCTTTTCAACAGGCACATCTAATAAACTAGAAACGGCTTCAGCATTGTTTAGAAGAAGTAGAAAATCTTCCCAGAAGTTTTTGTTAATACCAATTCCATTTCTTATAGCTTTTATGGCGCCACTTTCGTGGGAGTTTTCATTAATATTGCTTAAAAAATCTTCGAAAGAGAGCATCTTACCCCTTAAATGCATTTAACCCCAATGTGGGGTTAATTTAAAATATATATGCATAGGATTGGTTAAAACAGATAGGAATGAAGAAGTTAAAAATTCTTCCATATTACTTCTGTTTTGCCTAATTTATTCTTGTACTTGCTTTTAACAATAGTCCAGTTTTTATATAATCTGGAGTACAATGGGGAGGTGACTCCTGTTAGCAAGACCTTTCCTTTAAAAGAATTCAAAAGATGGGATAAATCGATATGCTCATTAACTGGAATTTCGGAATTGTATACGGTTTTCCCCTTTTTTGTTTCATAAAGATGAGGTGGATCGCAAAAAAGTAAAGTTTCTTTGAAATCAAAGTCTTTTATGATGCTTAGAGGGCTACTGTTGACTATGAAAACCTCTTTTATTCTTGAAGAGAATAAAGGAAGATTTTTAACGCTAGACTTCCAAAAATTGAAATTTACCTTAGAAAACTTCAATTTTTGCTCCAGTTTGCTCATACTTCTAAGAAGAAATTCTTCTACAGAAGAGTCCAAGTAGTCTTCTTTGTTCAATTGTGATGATTTCTGTACCTTGCAAAAGGTCTCCTCACAAAATTTATACCTATTGACCCTTTTTATAAACTCTTTGGGCTCATTCCTCAAAGATCTATAAACCTCTAGTATGTTCAAATCCGGGTCTGTTAGAATCTCTACAAAAGACATGTCTTTGTTTAAGACTGTGCCTAGACCACCACAATAAGGCTCAAGATACGTGAGCTCCTTATAGTTATCAGGAAAATGAGAAACCACCCATTTTAAGAATCCAACTCTTTTTAAGTAAGACCTTAATACAGGTTTAGTTGGGTTCTGTTTCGTTTTCTTTTTTGTCTTCTTTTTCATTATGATTAGGGGAGTAAACTACATGGCCACATAAAGAGCAAATAAAATCAAAGGGACCGTAACCAAAAAACGAACCCTTCCACAACCAACCTACATCAGGCATTTTCTCGTCCCGGCATTTAAGACAAAGAACACTCATATTTCTGTCTTCTTCAGCCACCGAGTCATCTACCCAGAAATAACAGTCTTCAAACATTTTAGGCCCTCAAAACCTAACATAAATTAGCGTAGTACCAAATAAATTCAAATAAAAATAAAGGATTAGGCTATAAATATATAGAACGTATACTTAGCTAGAGCAAAGGAGAGAAGATGGCCAACGCACTATATGATACTGGGCGGGATGCATTTTTAAATGGCGATATAGATTATACAAATGATACAATTAAAATGGTTCTTGTTTCCGATGGGTACACGCCAGATCTAGCTAATCACAGCTTTTACAGTAGCGTTTCTTCGAACGTAGTCGGTATTCCACAAGCTCTTACAAGTAAAACAACCAGTGCAGGTGTTGCAAACTGTGCTGATGTGAGCTTCGGAGCTGTCGCATCTGGCTCTACTATTAGTTATATATTGTTATATAAGGACACGGGTACCGCTAGCACATCACAACTTATAGCTCTTTATGACACTGCGGTTGGTCTGCCATTTGCAACCAGCGGAGCAGAGATAACTATTAAGATAGACAGCGGTGCTAATAAATTATTCAAGCTATAGAGCTTACAATGGTTAGCATAAACTTAGGCTCAATATCAACAATAGAATCATTCGGGGGACTGCTAAATTGTTTAAAAATAAAGCAGCTTAGAGTTTCGCCGCCAGAATTTTCTTTCAACAACAGCTTTAGCAGCGACTTTGCAATAGGTACTGGCTTCAGAATTGACAGAATAATAATGTCAATATTAAACGGAAGCATATTAAGCCTTGAAGCTTTTGGAAACCTCAAAGTCCCAGATCTTCTAGTTCTGTATGGTATACCGTCAAAAGAAAGGCTTGGAGCACAAACACTTGACTATCTTTACCTCTATAGTTTAGGAACAATTTTGTACGTTGTAGATGAAGCAAAAAATAAAAGGTTAGAAAAAGTAGCGATTAAAAATGTAATGATACAGAAAGTACAGTCAGTTAATTCAAGCTCACAAGTCGTAGGTTCACCATATAAAGTTTGGGAAGGATCATACTACAGCATAATTTACGAAGACACTTTAGGAAGATACTGGGAGGAGCAGGAACTTACTACAGATCCACAGTCATTCTTTGGTTGGTACGAAGCAAACATGAAGAAAAGTCCTAAAGAAAGGTCCATAGTATCTGTAGACTCTTTGGGAAGAAGGAAGAAAAATGTTGATTGGAGCAAATCAAAATTATTCTCTAGAAAAATGGCCGAAAAAGGCGTTTTGCACAGAATAAAAGTAAAAAAAGCTAGTATCAGAAAAGGAAATGTGCTAGTTTATTTGGATGAAAAAAACAATTCTTGGGAAGAAAACGAATTAGTTTTTGAAACTATGGCCGCTATGCTTGTGAAAAAGTTTAAAGAAAAAGATAAAAAGGAGGGAGAGTGATGAAAAGACAAAGAGTGTATGAAATAACAAATGTTGATGAATTTGTAGAAAGCATTAGGTCAATAATTTTAGAAAACTTTTATGAAAACGATGCAAAACTACCAAAAGAAATATCTAAATTTGACGAGTTGATGAAAACTAAAAGAGAAAAAATAGAAGAAAAATTAACTATTCAAGAAGCAAAGAACATAATCAAACCAATACTAAAAACAGTAATCAATAGTGTTGGACAAGAAGAGTACACTGTATCTCATAGAAACTTTAAAAGAATGCTGGATCAACTCAATAGAAGAATAATAAGCAATATTCTAATGGAGTTGGTTTCTGAGGGACTTATCGAAACAGGATTCGATGAAGAAAAAAATGACTTCATCTTTTGGGTTAATAATTAAACGTAATTGGGCAAGAAGGAATCAGCGGCAACCCATATTAAGCTTTTAACGGCTCTAGATGCTGCGGTGTATGCCCATCTAGAATGACTCCACTTGTTACATTTTTGCTCAAAAACAATTAGATTATTAAACTGATCTCCTTGTGCTTTGTGACATGTTATACAATAGGCATAATCAAATGGGTTAACAGGATCGTTGAAATCAAAGCAATTTGTTTCCTGTCCGAATTGATCTGGGTTGTATAATATATTTTCAAAATAAGTATTATCCGATATAAAGTCTATCCTACAGTTCTTCTTCACCTTAGAAACTATACCTTGCATACCATTAAACAAACCTTGGCTCTTATTGTTCCTAAGACAGATAATCTTCTCTCCAACGGAAATGTAGCTGTACTCTATCTTTTTATCTAATCTTGCCCTGCTGTTTAATTCTACTCTTGTTTTGTTGTAGGCACATATGACTTGATCTACCATATTCAAGTGCTTGTCCTCAACAGCTGCGGATTGTACTATTTGTACCTTCTCTTTTGAATCGAACAGGAGAGGGTTCATCCCTTTGCGAAGATGCTCGGCAAAGTGAGCTATCTCACCAGCGTTTCTATGAACGGTTTCCAAACAATAGTCAGGATTCTTCATCAGGTTAAAGTCTGTGCCTATCGGCTCTAGCTGTCCGTGGTCTCCAACATAAATTACTGGCAAACCAAAAGAACAAAGATCAGAATGAATTTCTTTGCTAACCATGGAAGATTCATCAACGATAAAACCATCCACGCCAGAAAGATCTTTTTTGTCTATTAAGCTCCAAAAAGTTTCTCCAGACTCATCTTTATAGGCCTTGTAAATACAACTATGGATGGTTGAAGCATTAATTCCTTTTTTTCTTAAAACGTTTGCTGCTTTACCTGTATACGCACAAGGAAGAAAGAACAGGCCTTTTTTGGAAAAAACTTCAGATATAACTCTAATTATTGTAGACTTGCCGGTTCCAGCGTAGCCACCTAGAGTCACAAAAGGCCTATCATCAATATTATTGACAATTCCTTTGATAACGTCTTTTTGTTCTTGGGTTAAAGAAGACATAGAAACAAGGAGAACTCCAGTGGAAGCAGAAGAAGGCTGTATTGTAATACAAACCTGTGATAAATACCACACAAGCTGGCCTGGTCTGTTCTGGTCCATGAACAGATATTGGGACTATGATATACCTTGGAAAATATTTTTTTGCAATGAAGAAAAAGAAGTAGAACTTCCAAATAAAAAATACGAGCAGCTTAAAACTGGTCGCCTTAGTCATTCGGAAATGATGTCAAAAATATTCTCAGATTTAAAAAGCTACAAATACATTTTTTACATGCTGGAGGATTTTTGGCCCACCTCTCCAATGACAAAAGAAATGTTTTTAGGATTGTTCGAAATCTTCAAAAAGAATAATTGGGATTCGTTAAAGATTACATCCTATCAGCCCCACTTTTACGATCTTGAAAATACAAACTTTGAATTTGAAGGAAAAAAGATATTAAGATATTCCGAAAAAAGCAAATGGAGATTCAATCAACAAGCTAGTTTCTGGAAGCATGAGATTTTTGAAAGCGTTATTATGCCGCCAAAGCCTCAAGATCTAAATATAAATACAAGCTTGCAAATAGAAGACGCTATGGATGAAAGGTTTAGGAAATTGCATCCAAAGGCAGAAGTATATTTATACAATTATGTTTGGTACCCAATTAGCGGAGTGCTATGGAGAGGAGAGCTAACAGTAATCGGGAAGCAAATAGAATTTGAAAGAAATGTAGAAGAACTTATCAAAATTAAGTTCAAATAGTACTATGCTTATTTAGAACCATCTCTTTGCTTGACCTGCACATAAAAGACATAGGACTTCTTTAGATTGCCTTTTTCTAACTGGCTGGGCGACTGCGTCTCTCTATAAGAAACGGCTAATTTTGTTCGCGGATTTTCGTAATCTAAAAATGGCTTCAGTTTAGATAGAACTGAATATATGAACTGTGGGCTACCTGTTATTCTAATACCGTCTTCACCATAGGTAGAACCTTTATGTTCAACATCGATAGGAGAAACTAGTATTGGGGAAGAAGGGCTCAAACTCTTCCACATTTTTAGTATATCTTCCTTGCTGGCACTCCACTTCTTTAGTGGTTGCAATGGTGCTTGGAATTCCACCTTCAGCCTATTTTCTGCCCATTCTTTAAAGCTCATAATAATATTTATGAGTTTAACCCCGTTTTTAAATCTTTAGCAACACCCCATTCTTTATTGAGATTAGCAACATAGTTGCCCTTTTTAATAAAGCCTATAATGCCCTCTTCGCTTATTCTAGCTGATCTTTTTATATCCTTGTTTAGGAAGTTTTTAGTTCTAACAGAGTCATTATGCCCTATGACCATGTTGTGTCTAATATCGCTATAAATAGGCTTAATATTGTTATGCATCTCGGCCCTGTATCTAAAACTTACATCGTCCCAACCCCATCCTAAATTTACAGATTCTTGCTCATCGTATCCATTTACACTATAGAATATTTCTCTTGTAACAGCAATTTTACCACAGCACCCATGGTTTCCGAAAATGTCTAGACTGTAAGAAGAAAGAATAGATGGCTTTTGGCTGAACACTTTCAGAATAAGTTCACAAAACCCACGGGTAACAAAATTGTCACAATCTAGGTTACACAAAACGTCACCAGTGGCGTTTTTATGTGCAATGTTTTTTGCGTGGGCAGCAGAAAAGTACTTTGGCTGACGAGTTCTTAAGTATTTTACTATTCCCCATTTTTCCCAACAAGAAAGATGCTCTTTTGCCCAATCGTAAAGCCCATCCTCGCTGTTATAGTCCATTATAACAAATTCTCTGTCAAGGTCAGATGTATTTAAGAGATTAAAAGGCAAGGTCTGTTTAAGATGATAAAGCCTGTCCTTACACGTTGTGCAAAAAGATATCTTCATAAAAAACCTGAGTGGGTGTATTCTATCTACCCACTCAGGTCTATTCAACATTCGAATTAAGGAACCAGCCTATTTCATTAATAGACCTTTAGTCCTATGCTTAAAGAAAAGGCATTTCCAAAATTTAGTTTAGCCAGTTGGCAACCTTTTTCTCGTTATTCTGTCTAAAGCAGTTTAACCTACCAATTTGGGATTGGTTTGACATCTTCCTTAACGTCAAAAAAACCGCTAGTTTCTTTTGAGTGTCCGTCTCTTCTCTCTCTTTTCTTTTCATAGGTATCTATTGGATTCAGAACAAAAATAGAATAAATAATGGTGAAAATACTAGATAGTATCATGAAAAGCTTCATGGAATACATCGAATTTAAAAGCTTGCTGGAGGCTGATGCCCCACCGCCACCAGGAGGACCGCCAGGAGGACCACCACCAGGACCAGGAGGAGCACCAGGAGGGCCACCACCAGGACCAGGAGGAGCACCAGGAGGGCCACCAGGAGGAATATCTGCACCTATGCCGGGAGGAGGTGGAGGAGGTCCACCACCATCTTTAGGAGGCCCTATGGGAGATCCAATGGGCGGAGCAGGCGGAGGAAGCCCATCGGGAAATGCTCCTTCGATGAAACTTAAAGCCTATAACGTTTGGGACGTATTAGAAAAAGTACTTGGAACTTGATTTAAAATAAAAGTTGTGCATAATATAAGCTCCATTTACGGAGTCATCAAGTGGGAAAAGTCCTGATATTTTCAGATATTCATATTTTCCCCCATAAGAGGAAAAATGAAAGGCTCGAAGACTGTTTAAAAGTTCTTCAATGGGTTTTTAAAACAGCAAAAAAAGAAAAGATAAAGACAATACTTTTTGGTGGTGACTTTTTTCATGATAGACAAAAAATTGAAATATATACCTACCAAAAAACTTTTGAAATATTAAGAGATGAATTAGACCAATCAGGAATAGAGCTATTTCTACTTTTGGGAAACCATGACATATGGTTCAATGACAACACTGATGTTAGCAGTGTTTTGCCCTTATCTGCTCTTCCGGGCGTTACGGTGATAAAAGATCCTCAAAGGATAAAGATTGAGGACCATAATTGGGACTTTATACCGTTCACGCACAACCCAATAGAATCAATCAACAAGCTCAAGAGCAAAGAGGGAGAAGAAGAGTACTCTCTAGGGCACTTAGCAATAGACGGGGCAATTCTACACAATAACCAATACTCCGATGTTAGTGTTGAGCATGATGGAGAAATGGTAACCATAAGTCCATCAATATTCGATGGATACAAACGTACGTTTCTGGGGCATTATCATGCAGAACAGAAAGTAAATAAAAAAGTTGAATATGTTGGCTCTCCATTAGAACTAAGTTTTGGGGAAGCATTTCAAAAAAAACACATAATAATATTTGATGGGGATAAAAATGAATTGCAATATATTGAGAATGATTTTTCTCCAAAGCATTTGATATTGGACCTAAAAGAATGCAAAAACTATGAGCTTAACAACAACTTTGTACAAATAAAAGTAGAAGAAGCAGGATCTGCTGACTTGCTTGCATTGAAGAAGGAAATACTTCAAGAGTGCAAACCATTCAGCCTAGAAATAAAACAGAAGAAGCACGAAATAGAGCAACATATAATACAAAATGCAAAGTCTATCCTATTAAAGGGGGACGAAATGCTTGAAAAATATGTTGAAGAAGTAGGATTTGGGAATTTAGATAAAGAGGCTCTTATATCTATAGGCAAAGAAATATGCAGAGGAACTAAATGAGTAATCACGTATTCACTGGACTCAACGAAAAATATTGGGACCACTTTGGATCTTCTTGGATATACACCTTAAGAGAAGTGGCAAAATACCAAGGAGAAATTATAGTAGTTGATTGTGGATTACATGGCTTATCTAAGAAGAAAATCTTAGAAAAAGGGGCCAAAATAATAACGGGGTCAGAGGCTAACGACATAAGAATAGAAACAATAAAACAAGTATCAAAGTACGCAAAAGAGAACAAAGGCAAATTTGTGTATTGGGACGCCGACGTATTCTTTGAAGAGAACATAGACAAAATATTTGAAGAAATAAATGAAAAAATACTATTGACCGAGAATGGAAACCCGGGTTTTATAGCCGGACCCCACTATCAATGGGCCTTTGTAGAAGATATAATGAATTTCATGCAGACCGCAAAGCAACCCATCACTTCTCCAGCAGTATTTAAATGCTTAATTGATCATTTTGAAAAATTTATAAGACATATCAGTAATACTTGGAATTTTACAGGTCTATCCCAAATAGAATCTAAAAAGTTAGAGATAGAGGGAGAGAAGCCTAAGGTAATACACCCAACAGGAAGCCTAAAACCTCTGTTAGAAGGTAAGGGGTTTTTATTTCATGACAGAAAAAACGATGGATATCTTAAGTTTATAGATGGCAAAACTGTGACGTTGAGAAAACTAATCAAAAAAAGCGTTTGAAGGTGCCATGAGAAATCTTAGTTTCAAGTATGCAGCGGCATGGAACTTCTTGCCGTTTGGTCCTGATGGTGTTGAAATCAACTTTAAAGACTATGGAAACATAGTTCTTGTAGAGGGAATCAACAAAGACTCAAAGATTATTGAGCAATACTCAGAGTTGGACATGAGGTCTAACAGCAACGGCACAGGGAAGAGCAGCATCCAAGAAATTATCGTATATGCAATATATGGTAAAACTATAAAAAGACCAGAAAAAATTAATATAGATGATGTAATCCACAACAAAGTTGGTCAAGATTGTAAGTGCGTAGTCGAATTTGATAAATACAGAGTGGTTAGAACACGAGCCGAGAACGGAAAGAAAAATAAAAATAGCTTGCGTTTGTGGGAGAGCGAAGAAGGTGTTTGGAACGACTCCACAGAAATAACACTGGGGAGCATGTCTACCACGCAGAAAAAAATAGATGAAATAGTAGGCCTGTCATATGAAAGCTTTATAAATATCTGTATTTTTACAGATGACCAAAGATCGTGCTTCTTAGAGTGCGATAAGAACACAAAAAGAGAAATAGTTGAAAACCTCCTATCTCTGGGCTCATACAGAGAATGGTTTGAAAGTTCTAAAGAAGCAAAGAAGGAAATTAAAGGGCAGATAGATTCTGAGACAAAAGAATTTGCCATGCTTCTAAGTAATCAGGAGGATTCTGAGAAGAGGTTGCGGCTTACAACCAGTAAAGAAGACCAGTGGAACACGCAACGGCTAAAAGAAATTGAAGATCTAAAAAATAAACTGCTGGAAAAAAAGGAAGAGCTGAAGAAGAAGTCGGATGTTGGGGCTGCTCTCACCTTATACCAAGAAGCACAAGAAAAAATACAAAAGGTAAACGAAGAAATACCGAAGATTGGTCAGCAGAAAAAAGAATTACAAGAAAAAATTTCATTAATTGAGCAAAAAGAAAAAGATCAGAGAGAATATGCCCAGAGCTTCTTAGAAAAGTTTAACGATTTGTCAAGAGAAATAAAATATAAAATGGAGGAGAAAAAGAAGGTTCAGAAAGAAATAGACGACCTTAAAAAAGAGGAGCCGGGGAAAAAGTGCATAAAGTGCAAAGGCACTGTGGACATCAAGAATATTGATGAATATATTCTTGAACTAGATAAAGAAATATCACGTATTGACGGGGTTATAAAGGAAGAAATTCCAACTCTGAAGGGAATGGAGGAAGAAACAAAACAGCTAAAAATTAAGCAAGAAAAGCTAAAAACAATGAAGGCACAGGTAGAGGAAAAAATAGCTTCTTTAGACTCTAAATCAGAAACACTAAGAAGAGAGTTTCTAGAGCTAGGAAAAATTAAGGAACCCCGTGCAAACGAGAACGAAATAGCTATAAAGCAAAAAATAGAAGAGCTCATTGAGCAAATTAAAAAAAATGAAAAGGAAGAAGACTCGCCTTTTAAGGAAATACTGCTGAACGATAAGCAGGAACTTGATAAAATTAAAAATCTAGTTGAAGAAAAAAAGAAAAAGATAAAGTCATTAGAAGAAAAAATTCCCTACTACGACTATTGGATATCAGGTTTTGGAGAACAAGGAATTAGAAAATGGATTATAGAGGGAATAATACCAGATTTAAACAAGAGAATAAATTACTGGTTGCAGTTTTTAATTGACAATGTTATAACTTTAAACTTTGACAATGAGTTGCAAGAAAAAATAGAAAGGAACCCTCCAGATGGAGATCCTTATATCTATTATGCAATGAGTACTGGACAAAGAAGAAGATTAAATCTGGCCGTGGGACACTCGTTTGCTTATATAACAGAATTAAGTTCCGACTCTGTCCCCAGCTTGATCTTCCTCGATGAAGTTACTACAAATGTGGACCCAAGCGGAGTTATCGGGATTTATAAAATGATAAAAGAACTGGCTGAGAGTAAACAGGTTTTTGTAACCACACACGACCAGGACCTCATCAAGATGCTCGAAACAGAATCAAAGCTTAGATTAATACATGAAAATGGATTTACAAAAAAGTTTTGAAAAAAAAGCGGCGTGAACCTTAAATAAAATCTAAAGAACCAAGGAGAAAAAATGTCAAAGCAGAATAAGAAGACTAGAACCTTTCATGCCGGTATGGGACAAGCTGTTGCCGAGAGAACAATACTAAGAAAAAAAGAAGATGGAAGGTGGGAAACATGGAATGATGTTGCCCATCGTGTTGCTTTAGGAAATGCAAAGCTTTGCAAAGACAAAGAAGAACAAGAAAAAGAATACGAGGTTCTATACAGGCATTTACTAAATGCTACGACATTAATGAGCGGTAGGCATCTCCAGCATGGTGATGAATTACAGGCTGAGAGGAACATGGAGGTTTTTACTAATTGCTCGACATCAAGCACTAGCTTCATGCTATTTTATTTATTGATGAATGGCTCAGGCGTAGGAAGAAGCTACGATGACGACATGATGCTTGTAGATTGGGACAATGCACCAGCTTTACGTTGTGTGTTAGATGAGAACCATCCCAACTTTGATTTTTCGGCACATGAGTCAGTAAGAGATGCAAAGCACAAGTACGGAAGTGGGAAGGATGTACTTTGGCACTTAGTAGACGACACAAGAGAAGGATGGGCCAAAGCGTTAGAAATATGGGAAAACGCCGCCTTCGAAAAGATACACAAAGACAAGCTGTTTATCTTAGATTTTTCAGCAATTAGGCCTAAGGGTGCCCCGATAAATGGTATGCAAAAAAGGCCAGCAAGCGGTCCTGTGCCATTGATGAACGCGTTTAACAAAGCAGCAACCATGAAGAACACGGGACTGCCGCGATGGATGCAAACCATCTATATTGACCACTATTTTGCAGAGTGTGTTCTTGTTGGAGGAGCAAGAAGAGCAGCTCGAATGTCAACAAAGACCTGGGAAGATGAAAGCGTCCTAGAGTTTATAACAATAAAAAGACCAATTGAATTTACAGGAAAAAATGTAGAAGAAATAACAGAAATAAGAAAGAACATGAGCCCCATGGGCTTCTTATGGTCATCAAACAATAGCATCACTGTTGACCAAGAGTTCTGGCGACTCTTGAATGTCAAAAAAGGTTCAGATGAATATAATTCAGAAATCGCAAAACACGCAAGAAGTGTTTATAAGCTAGCTGTTTCTGCTTCGTATGGAGACGGAACAGGAGAGCCAGGGTTTATCAACGTTGACAAACTAAATCAAGATAAGTCCGGCACAGAAAAACTGATCAGTACAGAATGTCTCATCGGTAGCAAAAAGTATTCTTTGAATGATGATACACATTTGTACATAAACAGACTGTTAAAGAAGGCTGTTAAAAAGCAGAACTTCATGATAACTAATCCGTGTGGCGAAATATCAATTGCAGTATGGGGAGCGTTCTGCACAATCGCTGACGTTGTGCCGTATCACGCAGAGACTCTAGACGAAGCAGAGGAAGCCTTCAGATCTGTTACTAGGGCATTAATTAGAGTAAACACAATGGATAGTGTTTATAAAAAGGAAGTAAAAAGAACGAACAGAATTGGAGTTGGTATTACGGGCATCCATGAGTTTGCATGGAAATTCTTTAAACTTGGTTTTAGTGATCTTGTAGACGAAGAAAAGTCTAAAGATTTTTGGATGACAATGTCACGATTCAAAAGAGCTGTCCAAGATGAGGCAAAAGCCTATTCAAAGAAATTAGGCGTCACAGTTCCACACTCAGATACAACTATTAAACCCGCTGGTACAACAAGCAAGTTGTTTGGGTTGACTGAGGGTTGGCACCTTCCTTCTATGAGGTGGTATCTAAGATGGGTTCAGTTCAGCAAATCTGATCCCTTGGTCAAGAAGTACGAAAAATCTGGTTATCCGGTAAGAGAGCTAACTAGCTACCAGAACACGGTAATAGTTGGGTTCCCAACCACACCAGTAATAACAGAGCTTGGAATGGAAGATAGACTAGTTACTGCCTCTGAGGCCAGCCCAGAGGATCAGTATAAATGGCTTATGCTAGGGGAAAAGTATTGGATAAGAGGTGTAGATGAAAAAGGTAACCTCCTAGAAAAAGATACAGGAAACCAAATAAGCTATACATTGAAATATAACCCAAACAAGGTTGATTTCAAGCAATTTTCAGAAACTCTTAAAGAAAATCAGAGTAGAATTAAGTGCTGTTCTGTGATGCCTCAAGAAGATCGTAGCAGTTATGAATATCTACCTGAAGAGGCTGTCACTAAAGCAGAGTACGAAAACGTCATAAGAACAATAACATCCTCCCTTAAAGAGGACGTTGATCAAGATCATGTAAGATGTGATGGTGGAGCTTGCCCAATAGACTTTAAGAAAGAAGCATGAAATTTAAAGAATTTATAATAAACGAGCAGAAACAGTATCTTGGCCAAAAGATAGGAGACATTCTAGCTGCGGCCGAAGAACTAAAGGGCGAGTCTGGAAGGATGGGGTCAAGGGACCTCTCCAGATTTTCAGAAAGAATAGTCAATCAAATAAGGAGAGTCTTACACAGTTATTGGTCAAAAGAGAACCAAGTTTATCTAAAAGATTTGCAAAAAATTGGTGTAGCGATCATAAAAGCCGTAAAAGAAAAAGGCGATTTAGAAAAGACTGTTTCTGGGTCTGCGGATGCCTTGAATAACCTAGTAAAGAAAATAGGTTCCCCAATAAATAAAATTGCTTCGCCAGAAGGAACAGAAGGTATTGAAAGTGCATCGGACTCAAGAGGCACGTCAAACACAGTCAAGCCTGTTCGGGATCAATATAAACCGCCTCAAGAGAAAAAGGATATAGAAAAAGACCCAATGCCGGGAGCACCAGTAAATAAAGATCCCCAACTAACAGATCAACCCTCATTAGCAGGACAGTCTGGGCAGCAACTAAGTGCTATGTGAACTACTTGTAGCTTGAAACAACAGCTTTCAACTTACCAGATTGAGCTAGACTTGTTTCTTCTATTAACTTCTCTAGTAATTGCAACATTTTGGGGTTTCTTGCAACATATCTAACCAAAGGAGTATAGGTATTTGACTTTTCTCCTAGCTTTTGTGCAATTTTACCAGCTATTCTTATGTAGCCATTTTTATCAATGCCTGTCTCGTCATTCGACGCAGGGGTTAAGCTAGTCTGCTGTGATACTTGTTGGTCTAATTCGAAGAAATTCATTTTTTCCTTTCCCTTTTAAACTATTTATGCCCAAGCTTCTTCCTTTTAAAAAGTAAATTATCCTTGACTTTGATCATAAAAACAATAAAATCTAACTTGCTTGGTTCTTTCAAAAACTAGGAGATTTACAATGTTTTTAGCTCCAGAAGTAAAATTAAATTATGATGATGTTCTAATTGTTCCTCAAAGAACCACCCTAGAAAGCAGAAAGCAAGTTGCTTTAGAAAGAAATTTTAAGTTTTACTACAGCCCAAGAGTGTGGACTGGAATTCCTCTAATGTGTTCCAACATGGTCCCCCTTACATCAAAAAAGATGGCTATTAAGTTGTCCTCTTATAAGATCGCAACTGCGTTGCACAAGTATTACAGTGCAGAAGAACTAGCAGGGATTATAGAGGAAGCAGGCATAGCATACGCTTGGACAACTATAGGCAAATCTGATGATGATCTAGAAAAAATTAAAGCTGTGAGCAAACTATTGGGAGAGCCAACAAACATTGTAATAGATGTTCCAAACGGATATATGGAAAGCTTTGTACATTTTTGTGCTACTGTAAGAAAGGAATTTCCAGAAAGTATAATTTGTGCAGGAAACGTCACAACACCAGAAATATGCCAAGAGCTAATTATCCATGGAAAAGTAGACATATGTAAAATCCAAATAGGGCCCGGATCACAATGTGAAACTAGAAAAATGACTGGTGTAGGATATGGCACCTTTTCATGTAACGTAGAGTGCTCCCACGCAGCTCATGGATTAAGTTCTGGCGATGGAAAGCTAGGATTGGTAATGAGCGATGGAGGATGCAAGACCGTTGGTGATATCTGTAAGGCCATATGCTCTGGTGCGGACTGGGTGATGATAGGGGGCATGTTTGCTGGGGCAGATGAGTGTGAGGGAGACTGGGAGTACGAAAACAATGGTGGAGTTGTTTCGAGTGCGAAGAAATCTCTTACTTTCTATGGAATGAGCAGCCACTATGCTCAAGAAAAACACGGAGCAGGAAAGAAAGAATACAGAGCATCCGAAGGTAAGGTTTCTAAAGTACCGTACAAGGGTCCAGTTTCTAGTATTGTACAGGAAATTTTAGGGGGGTTAAGAAGTTGCGGTGCCTACATAGGAGCAGGAAAACTAAAAGACTTTAACAAGTGTGCAAAATTTGTAAGAGTTTCTAACAACCACTAATTATGCTAGATAAAAAAGGTTACGATTTAACCATTCACAGCAACCTGCCTCGGGAATGGTTCAAAGAAGCAGAGAATGCTACATTCTTTGGCATTCCTCTATCCGAATATTCTTTTGAAGAACTTTGTGCAATAGCAGCACACGGATGGAGACTTTTCCAGGGCGGCAATAAAGCCCAAAAGGAAGAAGAAAATTAATGTGTGGCATAACTGGCTTTATTGGTAAATCAAAAGATAAGAACTTAAGCTATCAGCTTTTAACAAAACTATTTGAAAAGAGTGAGTCTAGAGGTACAGACGCTGCTGGCTTTTGGGCTGCCGAGTGTGGTTTCAACGGCAGCGTGATCTATCACAAAGAACCAACAAGGTCTAGTAGCTTCGTAAAAAGTAGATTCTGGTCTGGTTTGTCTAACTTTGAAGTTGATTTAGTTATAGCTCATGCCAGAGGAGCCTCGAAAGGTGTAGGGGAACCATTTTTTAATGAAAACAACCACCCCTTTACGTCGAACGACAAAACAATAGCTTTAGCACACAATGGAAGAATAGAAGACGATGAATATTATGAGTTAAGAAAAAACTATGAAGTTTCTACCCAATGCGATTCTGAAATTCTTCTTCGTATTTTTGAGTCCACCATAAAATCAAACAAAACAATAGTTGATAGAGAGCTAGAATCAGTTAAAAGAATATTTAGCTTAATACAATTTGGCCATATGGCCGTAGCAACAGGAATAAGACAAGAAAGCGGACAAAGATCACTACTTCTATTTAGAAACGAGTACAGGCCACTGTGGATATCGGACTTAAGGGAAGAATTAGGACAAGTATTTTTTGTATCAGAACCTAGCATATGGGAAGAAGCGTGTAATGAGTGTGATAGTAGGCTTCTATCTATGTGCTACAAACTAATTGAAGTACATCCAAAAGAAATTTGGCATTTAAGTTTAGTAGACAATACATTAAGCTCTAACAGATACAGACTTACACTTGGGGACGAGTCTGAGGAGGTGGGGGAAGAATTTTTTACGATACCAAGTGGAACGCCTCATTTCAACTTAATATCGAAACTAGATGAAAACGATCAGATTATTAGAAAAGAAAGAAGTTCTTTATGGAGCGAATATGATCTAAATTCGGCCGAAGAGTATGTTGCTAGAATAATAGAAAAGGCAAAAAATGTAGAGTTAGAACTACGTTATGCGGTCAACAAAGAGACCATGGAAAAAGAACTTTTTGAAGAAACCATTAACCAACTCAAAGAAATAGATAACTCTATTGCCAAATTATTATCACATTTCTTTTAGAATGTTATAATAAAAACTCATATATAATTGTATGAGTTATGAATTTGAAGATTCAGAAGATTTCATCACGGACGAAGGAATATTCGAAAAAAAGAAAAAAAGAATCAACGGAAAGAAAAAAGGAAATAGAGTAGAGCTAGAGCTTTCAAAAATCTTGAATAAAAGATTTGGTACTGGCTTTAGCAGATCCGTTGGCTCTGGGAATAGATGGTCACAAGTTAACAACCTACCTCAACATGCTAGAGAGGTTTTTTCTGGTGATCTGGTGGTGCCGCAAGGATTCAAATTTGTTCTTGAGAGCAAAGGCGGATATGAAGGCATAGATTTAAACTCGGTTTTCATCAAAGGAAGCACAGAATTAGACGGATTCCTAAGCCAGGTTTCTAAGGATGCAAAAAGATGTAGCAGAAAACCAATGCTTTGTTGGAAGAAAAAAAGAAGACCCTGGTTTTGTGTTGTCTTAACCAAAGACCTTCCTCAAGAATTTAAGTATCAACTTAATTATGGACCTTGGTCCATAATAGCATTAGAAGAGCTATTGAAGTTGGAAGATGACTTTTTTATAGATACTACACCATCTCCTTCTCCATAATGTCTTTAAAAGACCTATCATTTCTAATAGATCTAATCTTTTTGCCGTCCAAATAAGACCTCAAAGCATAAGAAACACTAGGATAGAGATTGCTAGGCTTTCTATTTGCGGTCTTCAAAAATCTCCAAAGCAAAAAAATAGGATCATTAGGACCAGAAAAATTCCTGTTTTTAAAGTCAATGCAAAACTTAATGACTTTTTCTCGTTCATCAGACTTAAGTTTTTTTGCAACAACAGCTTGGAAGGTGGCTTGTGCTTGCGGTATCAAGTCCAGAGCAAGAAATATCTCTTGCTCATATTCACAAGCATAATGCTCTTTCTTTTCTGCAGATATCTTCACATTCTCTCTTCCGCAGCGGACCATTTGGTTAACTACGCTATTGATTTGTGCTGTTCGATTCATAATCATTCTCCTATTTCATTCAAAGTCTGAAAGTTGATAAACGTTGCTGTTTTTTGGCAAGAGAGAGTCTCTTCCATCCTCCGTAAGAAACCAATTCCATCTATTTGGAAACTTAGGTAGAACCTTGTCTCCGAACCCGTCTGTAATTACGAATACGCCATCCGGATAGTTTTCGCCAGAGTCTTGGAGGTGGCTCTCTATTATGGCAAATGAAGTTCCACCACCTCCAAAAACCTTCAATTCCCGTTGGTCCACCTTGTGGACAGCCACATCGAAACAGAAAAGGTCTACACTAAACATTTTAGGGTCAAGCGACAAGGCCGCTTGAAAAAACCTGTCTTTTAGATGCCAACAGGAGCCAGAGGAGTCAAGAAAAAAGCAAACTCTTATCTTGGATTTCTCAAATAAGCAGTCATCAACTTCCATCTCCGATGGGAGCATTAAGTCTGATCGCATTGGAGACAATCTTCTGTTCAATCTAGCCCATTGTTCCAACTCTTTGGTAATATCTTTTTTTCTTCTAATTGACCAATTTTTGATCACGCTTTCCCACTTCTGCTTAATTTTTGGTCGCCCAGTAATTATCGCCCAATCTTTTCCTTTTTCCTGTCCGATATGCTTTGACAGAACAGAGAGTGTGCCTTTTTCAAAGTCAGACATTTGCGAGACAACATCTATCGGGTTGAAAGAATCACACTGCATGGCTTTGTGGTCATCAACAGTATGTGTGTCTGCTATAGGTGATCCGTCTCCATAAGACTTTTCGAAAAGCTGATAGTAATACTCAAAAGTCTCCTTTGTAGAAACATTAGTATCAGGGAACACTGTGTCAACCCAACAGTAGCTTTCTCCATCAAAAAGCTTATTTCTATCGAAATTAAAGCTTTCAACCAATAAGTGATTGACAACGACATCTAAGCATTGATTACAAGCTTGTCTGTTTGAAAACTTAGAATCCTTAATACGAACTCCATGGTTAAGCATCAAGTGCAAGCATTCATGACATATTACGAACAGCCTGTTATACTGATCTAAGCTATTCCAAAATTCAGGGTTAAAAAGAAACACAACAAAGTTACCGGACTTATCAAACTGGCAGGCTGCGGTCTCTATCTCTTCTGTGAATAGAGGCTTGCCTATCTGCCAAAGTTTGTAAAACACCGCATGGTGGTTCTCCAAAGAGAACAATAAATCCATCCATTCATCATTTTCAATCTTGATGCTCATAATTGCTCGCACGATCTAATTACTGATTCCTCAAAACCAGCCAACTTTATAGCCGCATAGATCTTTGATAAGGATTGAATGTTGGATTCTTTAAACGATATCAAAGCTTGATCACGAGGCACAGGAAGAAATTCTTTGTCCAAAGATGATAAAGAAATACCCTCACGAATTAAATGGTTGACGATCTCAACAAAATTCGACCAAGGAGTAGCTTTTATCGTTCCTTCAACAATCTCTGACGGCTCAGGGTCTAGCTTAGAAATAAGGTCAAGACAAGTTTTTATCTGTGGCAAATAAATATTTTCCGGTATATTTGAGGCTATGTTGGACATTATATTGAGCCTATCTTTTCTTGTATCCAGAGTTGACATCGCCTTCAACAGGTCCACCCAGACGTTTTGGTCTACATTCTTATTGCAGAAGAATTTACACTTCCCAACTCCTTCGTTCATAACAAACTGAGATTCTGTAAAATGTCTACGTATTTTTTTTACTAAGGAACTGTTTGTTGATGCCTTTATTACTTCGCCACAAATCTCTTTAAAAACTGGCACACGAAGAGAGTTGGAAATTATGAACGAAGAAGTGCTATCGTTTTGTGAGAGAATTGCAGATATTTTTTCCTTTGGTATCAGAGGAAGAAAGTATGCCATTAAATCGTTTGATTTAACTATGTACTTTATTGCAGAAGCAAAATTGTTCTCATTTGAGAGAAATACTATGGCTTCCTCTTGCCGTCCGCTAGACATAAATTCATGAAGTTTTTCTAAAACAGGTCCGCTGCTGAGTGCGTTGTATAGCTTTGAGACATTGCTAGATGGAGGAAGAACGTCTCTAAGATCGCCCTTTTTTAAGTAAGTGTCTAAGGCATATTGAAGCCTTCTAGGAGAAACCTCATCCTTGTTCTCTAACTCATTCCACCAACACACAGAAGCATCTGCAATCTTTTTTCCGTACTTATCCCTAAACCATTCAACATTAGGTTTGTAGGGCACAGATACAAATACATGAAATCTGTCCTTTTGGGCCGGATCCATTTTTTCAACATCATAAGAATTCAATGAATCATCTTCTGGGTTGATAGCTGCCCATATTAGCCTTAATTTAGGAAAAACATGTCCATTGATTGACTTAAACTGCAGCAGCTCCATGACTGCGTTTCTAACCTTCTTGGGACTTCTGTTGAATTCATCAAAGAACAATGCTTCTATCTCACCAGTTGCAAAGACTTCCGGTCTAACAAGTTCTAAATAGGTATCATTTCCAAGAGATAAGCTAGAGACTATCTTCTCAGAGGACTCTTTGCTCATGCCCCAGTTTTTCATGACCCAATCAACAGCAATTTTTTGATCAAGACGGATTAGATCTTTGACTAAAAGCATTTGTTCGGATGATGCCCCTAAGGACTTTTCTTTAGGAACTCCTATGAAGTCCACCCAAGGATCCATAGTAGATGCGGAAAAGTACCTGTAGTTAAGACCATGACGCTCAAATGAATCTTTTACGATAGCTGTTTTACCAACACCATGCTTGCCGGAAAACAAAACATTTTGATTGTTGCTTATCCAGAAATCTATCTTAATTTGATTCATAGCCTCAACCTTTTGTCATAGTTATAAAAAAGGGCTCTACGGTATTTCACGTAGAGCCCCTCCTTAGGTCACATTGTAGGGTCAAACTTGCTTCGATCCAACCCTTGCCCACCAAGAATCCTTGGGAGCATTCCACTCTCTATTAGAGCGACCTTTTTCCCAATCAAAGATGTCTCCATCGATCTCTCTTAAGACCTTAACCTTTCTGTTGTTCACTAGTGCATTCAATGCACTAAGTGTCAACCGATATTTCTTAAGGTCCGGACAGCCCTTTATACGGTCCACTTGAACATACAAGGCCTTCGCAGGATCACCCTCTTCAATAAAGCGTACATTCCTGAATCTATCGCAAAAATCAGCGATAAGATCGGGACCATAAAAAATGTACATCTTGGCAATAGCAGCTTGAATCTCCGCAGCGGCTTTGGGGCAATGATCCATGACCCATTCCACCACAGGTTCCCAAGTGGTTGCAAATTCTGCGATCTCGGAATCTGTATATCGGGCTTTTGCATTAACTCCACGCATTATAGCCCGACAGAAGCCAGTGACCTTAGATCCCCACTTTCTATCAATGATCATGGAGAGCTTTTCACCAGTATTTCGCTTAGATCCACTGTCTACAGCGAATTTGGCTTCCGGCAGGACGTTAAAAGTGATGTAGAAGCAAACCTCAGACTTTGAGGAATTCAAAAAAGCAGTCAAGCGATGCTGGCCGTCGTTTGTCTGGCCGTTGACATCGATTGCAATCGATTCATGAGTTGGAAGCCATCTTCCTGCTTCAATGTCACGCTGCAAGGCTTCAACGTGGAGCCTTTTGATGTTTCTGTTGCCTTCGGCAACCGACCAGATGTCTTTTTTAATTTCTTCTGCCATCTCTCTAGTAAGCATGACAAACTCACTATATTGGATGGGCTTACGAATGCATTTGAACCAAGGCAGACCAGAACGTCGAGACTCAGAAAGGTAATGATCTCGGTTGATCACAGCCTCACGCTGAATCGCCTCTATCTGCTCGGCAGATGAATCCGAAACAATGGTTCGTTTAACTTCAAGATCAGGTATCGGCAGCCTTTTTTGCTTCGCGAGCATAAGGTCCGCTATAGATCCAACAGATCCGCTCATTAATCACCTCGTAACTGATGTAGCACGGCACTCCAAATCGAAGCGTTCGAAATGGACCGTTAGTATGAGTTTAGCACGGAAAACCCCATTGTAAAATCGAAGACAAAAATCCTATATACCACAGCTGAAAGTTTTGTCAAGGAATGCTGGCTAATTCGAAATTAGCTTTTGGCCGCAAGGAGGTGGATGCTACGGTACAAACAACCCGAAAAAATATTGGTTTGCTTACCCACATATCACTCACCAATAGAATGGATTGAAAGATCCACTAACTCTGTAATAGAGCAAACATATCCTCACTTTGACTGTTTCCTAATCAAAGACTCATGCTCTAAGTCTGAACTAAATTGCATTGAATGTGACTTATGCAAAGAAGCAGATGTTTTCTGCAAAAGTGTTGCAAAAAAAGACTGTAGGTTCAAATACTTCAATCTTCCGATGCATTGTAGCGGAGCAGGTTGGGGTCCGAGAAACTTTGCAATAATGAATAGTGACAATAACATAATCTGTTATCTTGACGACGATAACTGGTTTGAAAAAGATCACATTGAAAGCCTATACAAAGTTATCAAAGATAATGATTCAGATATGGCATACACTGGTACTAGACTTATAGATAATAATCTCAAAGTTGTTGGGCAAAGAATTCATAATAATGCCCCAAAACAAGGCTACATAGATAGCTCAGAGATAATGCACAAAAGATGGTTAATAAATAAGTTTGGTGGTTGGAGATATGTAAAAAAATGTAACGATTGGGACCTTGTTTCTAGATGGAAAGACTTTAAATGGGCTCATACAAACAAGATAACTTTGAACTTTTTTCTAAGAGAGGGATGCGGAATACACAGGAAGTAATAAGCTTCATTAAAAAATGGAGCAACAAAGAGCTTCCAAGCAAGCAAATGCTTTTTGACTACAAAAAGATATGCACTAATCTCTTATATGAAGATGAAGACCTAGTAAGAGATACTATAAAGCTTCTTATACTAAACATACATCTTTGGGCACAAGAAAAAAGCCCTATATTTTCTTATCTAGAACGAAAGGAATTCGCTGAAAAGGCGGATCTTATAAACAAAGATAAGTGGTATGTTGAAGAGATAAACTCATGCCCTATGGCTACAAGTGGTAGCACCACTGGTTATTCTTTCTCCTATCGAAGATGGGAAGACTTTTTGCACTTTATAGAGTGCGATAATCATTATGATCTTATTTTGGATGAATTCAACATCAAAGAGCAACCCAATATTTTATTCTTTTTTGACCTAAAGTTGCCAATTAAAGAAGTCATAGAAGTAAGAAGCGACTCTAAAAACTTTATGGAGCATCATGGAAGAAAGAGAAATGGAACAATTCATTACACAAACTTTGAAGCTTTTAGGCAAAACAGTGATGCTTTTTTTCACTATCTAGTGAACCACATTAAAAATAATAAAATAGATGTGACATTTACTACTGGTCCCAACTTAAGTGCTCTGTGTAATTACCTACAAAGAAAAAACTTAAATGTAAAAATTTCTACACTTCTCAGCAATACAAATGAAAAGCTCATGGCAAAGACAATCAAATATGTAAAAGATAACAATCTTTTTGATAGTATTTGCGATCACATGAGATGCTGGGATGGTGGTGCGACATTCTTTACATGTAAAGAAGAAAACTACCATTTAATGGACAATATATCGTGGTGCGTGGAGAAAGACAATAAACTAATATCAACAGATTATTTCTCCTTAGCGAGTCCTTTTGTTAACTATTGGAACGGAGATTTATGTAAAATAGACAATAAAAATTATCAAAGATGTGATTGCGGTAGATTGTACAGAGAATTTGAGTTTTTAGATAATAGACCATTCCTAATAAAAGGTAAAAGCATCCTAAAGGTAAGAGAGAAACTATCATTTTTTAAAGAAATAAAAGAAGTAAGGTGCTCAGGAAACTATTTAGAAATAGTTTCCTCCTCTCAGTTAAATTCTGATGACCAAAAAACGATCATAGATAACATAAATAATTTATTGAACTATGGAGAAAAAAACGAAATAGATCTAATAAAAATCAGCTTTTTGGTAGAAAATTATGGTAAAAATAAGGGATAGATTAAAAGGTTTCTTAAATGACTTAGGAAACGTAGTATTTTCCCTTGCTAAACCATGTACTTCTGGTTGTGAAGGATATGACTGTGCTAGCAACTGCACTTTCGGAAAATGCACGCAGGACCCATGTTACAAAGGACAAACAGATTGCCTTTGTGCATGTGCAAAAACATGCGAAGAAATGTTAACGTATAATTGTGTAAAATACGAAGACACAACATGTTATTACTGTAATCTAGACGGAACCTATGAGTCTGTTACCAAAAAAGTTTACATAGGCGTAATAAATCAAAACTGCAAACCGCAGTATTGTTCAGATTTTGGAGAAGAATACTATAGTTCAATACCTGTTTGTCCTACAGCTACCCCAACTCCAACTATTACAGAAACACCAACATACACACCAACATACACACCAACAGAAACACCAACATACACACCAACAGAAACACCAACATACACACCAACAGAAACACCAACAGAAACACCAACAGAAACACCAACAGAAACACCAACAACAACACCAACAACAACTCCAACAACAACTCCAACAGAAACTCCAACAGAAACTCCAACAGAAACTCCAACAGAAACACCAACAGAAACACCAACAGAAACACCAACAACAACACCAACAACAACACCAGAATGTACTAATATTGAAGAATTACAAAAGTTATGTCGTGAAAAATCACCGTGCCCAGGTGGATTGCCTGGCGTTTGGGTGTACGATCCTAGCTTGCCTGGTTGTGGTACATGTGAGTGTCAGTGTAGTGACTGTAATTGGATGTGTATTGATGGAAACTGTGTAGACAATGGATCTCCCTGTGATGGATGTTATAAGAGTAAAAAAGATTGTGATTTAGGTTGTACTCCTACTCCTACACCAACTAACACTCCTACTCCTACACCAACTAACACTAACACTCTAACTCCAACAAGTACACCAACAGAAACTCCAACAGAAACTCCAACAGAAACACCAACAGAAACACCAACAGAAACACCAACAGAAACACCAACAGAAACACCAACAGAAACACCAACAACAACTCCAACAACAACTCCACCTACTCCAACGCCTACAGAACCACCCACTCCAACACCAGTAGTGACCTGCCCAGGTTGCCCACAGAATGAATTTGTAATGGTTAAGACTGCTAACCCATACGGTGGCTATGATTACATCCCGGTGTTGCAAGGCCCAGAAGGATCAGCCCCAAGGTGTGGTACAGGTTATATTTGCGGGGGTGATCCAGGATGCAACATTAATAATTGCATTGAAACCTTCTGTGGATGTCCAGATGGATACGTGTGTCAGGAGGACGGAAGTGGCTCTGGGACATGCGTTGAATCAACACCAACGCCAACACCAACGCCGTCGCCCACGCCAACGCCTACGGTAACGACTACGGGAAAGCCAACAGAAACACCAACAGAAACACCAACAGAAACACCAACAGAAACACCAACAGAAACACCAACAGAAACACCAACAGAAACACCAACAGAAACTCCAACAGAAACTCCAACAGAAACTCCAACAGAAACTCCAACAGAGACTCCAACAGAAACTCCAACAGAGACTCCAACAGAGACTCCAACAGAGACTCCAACAGAGACTCCAACAGAGACTCCAACAGAGACTCCAACAGAGACTCCAACAGGAACTCCAACAGGCACACCAACAGGCACACCAACAAGCACGCCAACAAAAACCCCAGAACCTACACCAACAAAACCACCAACGCCTACACCAACAAAACCACCAACGCCTACGCCCACGGACGAGCCTACGCCTACACCGGAGCCAACGCCAACTGTTCCACCTACGCCAACATATCCAGATCCATGTAAAATCATACTGCTGTGTCCGTTTACAACGGACACCGGAATTACATGTTGTCCATGCGATTGGTGCTACTGCCGTGGCATGTGCTTGCCGTGTAGCTACTGTGAAACACCTACACCTACGGTGCCACCAACATATCCACCTACTTACACTCCTTATCCGACTCCTTATCCGACTCCTTATCCGACTCCTACCAAATGTGTTCCTAAGTGTCTAGAAAATGGCTGTGGTTTAAGCGATGAGTGCGGTGGATTCTGCGGATGCCCTTCAGGTTATACATGTGAAAACTATACATGTATACCTGTGCCTACACCCCCACCAACTTACCAAACTCCACCCCCCCAAACTCCACCCCCCCCACCGTGGTGTGATGGGGAAGTAGTTTTTATATGGCAGTGCTATAATTCTGAGGCTGGTGACGATTGTATAAACGCTCCTGGTGGGAAATGCCCAGGGTATTATGAATATTCTCTTGGATCCTGCACAGACAATTGTCATCCCGACATGACAAATGCTAACGGAGAAAGAGTTTGCGGGGCACCGTTCTATGCTCCATGCGTACCTTAAAAAATATTTCTAAACAAACTATAATAAATGTATGAAAACAGCTATATTAGAAAAACAGTCATATAAAAACCCAAAACCTAGACCAGCACCTGCTTCTCTATCGTATCCCTATGGGCCAGGCACCATGTTATCTCAAATACTTGAGAGTGTAGGAATCAAGGCTGCTCCTAACTGTGGTTGTAAAAGAAAAGCCACGACAATGAATATCAATGGCAATGAATGGTGTGAGCAAAACGTTGAGACCATAGTTGATTGGTTAGAAGAAGAAGCAAAAAAAAGAAACTTGCCATTTTTAAGAACAGCGGGTAGATTGCTTGTAAAGCGTGCTGTTTCTATGTCTAAAAAAGCAATAAAGAATAGCATCTAAGGTAAGAAGCTTGGCTTACAAGGATTGATTATACTTAAAAACTCAGCAGAACCTTTGTTTGTAAAAACGACTTCGTATCTGTTGCGACATTTGTGCATTTCACAATCACAATCTAAAGAATTAAAGTATTTAACAATACTTTTAGTTCCATCTTCTTTAAATTTATTAGTCCTCAAATAGCACTTTCTCTTACTTCTTCTACCTGCGTCTATAAACCAGATCATCCAAGCCTGGTCCGTCAAAAGATCCAAAACGTTTCTATTGATTATTTTGTCTTTACCTTTGTAAAAAAGAGAATGTATATCCTTAAAAACTGGGTAGGATACACTGTAAGCTCTATAAGTTGTTCCATCCTTTTTTATAGACTCTTCTGTTTTAAAAAGATTGCTAAGTAAGTTAACCTTGTAAGAAAGCCATGTTTGATCTTTGTCCCTCATGGCCAAATAAAAGTTCTTTCCCTTGCTTGGCATAATTATAGAGGACCCCCCCAATATAGTTCCATATATTACTTGTTTTTGCTTCTCGGTTATTATTGGGCTAGATTGATATGTCATTTTTCTCCACAATATATAGAAATTATTTATTGAATCTTATACTGCGGTCTGCCCATTCGATAGCCATGTGAACGCCCCTAGCAAGCAATCCTACTAGTTGCGTAGGGTTTCCTGAGCCTTCTATTGCTATGTTATCTCTCTCGTTATTCTCTATCCAAACTAAAGAAAATACTAAGTTTTTACGCTTTTTTAGTTCTTCTACCATTTGCTTTATGGTAACCAAGGATAAATCAGGTAAACCAAACTCTTTGTACTTGCTTTTTCTGTTATCTTCTTGTTTGCTGACTAATTCCAATATCTTTTCTGAGATGGATTTTAGGTTTGACTCTAAGTCTATAGACCCTAAAACAAACTTAAATGAATTGTCATCTATATTATGAAGTGATATGTCGCAAGCAAAAGTGTTTTTTAGTTCATTTACTATAAATTCTATTTCTTTTTGTGTATTATCTAATAAAACAGAATAGCTAATAAAATATGGACCATCTTTAGATTCAATTATCTTGATACCCTCTATCCTCTTAAAAACATTTAAGAATTCATCAAAACTCATAAACCTCCTTGATTAATTTATAATTCCAGATTGTTCTATCACCTTATAAAGTTTGATAACGTGCTTGCAGACCATAGGGTCATTGTTGGGATTCACCGGAGGTCTGTTGGTTTGAGAAGCGTACTCAGTCCTTTTTCTGCCGTATAGGGAGTGATCAAGGTGATCTGCGTAATTTCCTCTCCAAAGGAAGTCCTTGCAACTGCACCTTACTAGCACGTCGTTTTCTGATATTTTTTCCAGTAAGTAGTTCTTTCCATTGTTGTCTCTTATTTCAATATAATTATTACCCTTTACGCTTGAATAGTTTATTTTCTTAAAGAGCAGAATAGGGTTATATTCCTTTGAGTTTTCAGTATTTTGTGCTAAACCTTTTATAAACAACGTTTTGAGACCAACATATGGAACCCATTCCAGCCTAACAATTTTTATAGGGTCTATAGCGTGTTGCCTTCTAGTTGTTTTCGGAAAAGCGTTTACAGTACTTGAATACAAGTCTTTAAAACTACTTTCTAGGAATTTATTCATGATATATTTACCATTTCAACATTCAAAAAAATAACTATATTAAGATTGGAGGATAAATGACAGAAGAACAAAAAGATTCCAGCGAATACGAAGACACAATAAAGTTCGAGGGCAGAAAAAGTTTTGAAGTTAAAATAAGACCAGCCAAAGGCGGGGGAATAGAAAAGGCCATATTCATAGGAGGAGAACTCTTAGATTGGCAAGTCGATATAAACTCTTTGGTAGAAGCAATGAGAATGGGACCGATGTATATGAAAGCAGTACAAAAAGATATTGAAAAGCACTTTGTAGAGTCTGTATCTGATTTTGTTGGTAGAAAAGTAACTGCAGATGATATTAAAAAGGCTATAAAGGACGGTTATATCTAATGGATAGAGTCCACGAAATAATTTGCAAATACACAGTAGGTGATGGAGAAAAGGTTGTAATCGACCCCAAAAGGAGTGCTGGCGTTTATCTGGTAGATAAAATTTCAGGAACCTCTTATCTAGATTGTGCATCACAATATGCCAGTATGCCTCTTGGTTGGAATCATCCAAGACTTAAGGAATTAATGTTTGCAAGTCCAGATGAGTTAGAGTTCTGTTGCTTAAACAAAATAGCTAATTGTGACTTTTACACAGAAACTTATGCTAATTTTATAGAAGAGTTTTCTAAAATTACACCTGACTTTAACCATCTGTTCTTTATAGACGGAGGAACATTAGCAGTAGAAAATGCAATTAAATGTGCGTTTGACTGGAAAGCTAAAAAGCTGGGGCTAAATTATAGTGCAAAAGAATTTCTAGTAAATAAAATGGATGTTGTGCACTTAGAGGAAGCCTTTCATGGAAGAAGTGGATACTGCCTCTCTTTAACGAACACGGTACTAAACAAGACTGCTCTTTTTCCAAAGTTTAATTGGACAAGAGTGAAAAATCCAAAGATAGAATTTCCTGTGGTAGAAAGCAAAGCATCCTTGGTTGAGGAGCTCAGTCTTCTTCAAACAGAGAGAGCCCTTAAATCAAACTTAGTAGCAGCAATTGTTCTGGAAACAATTCAAGGTGAAGGAGGTGACAATCACTTTAGAACAGAATATTTTAAAGCTATCAGAAAATTGGCAGATGACTATGAGTGTCTGCTAATTTTGGACGAAGTACAGACAGGAGTTGGTCTGACTGGTGCAACTTGGGCCTATGAGCATTATGGAATTATTCCAGACATGATATCATTCGGAAAAAAGACACAAGTTTGCGGCTTTGCCTCTACCAACAGGATTGAAGATATAGATAATAATGTGTTCAATGAATCCAGCAGAATAAGCTCCACATGGGGTGGAAATGTTGTGGACATGCTAAGATTTACTAAGATAATACGTGTAATTAAAGAACTTAATCTAGTAGAAAACGCTTCCACAGTAGGCAGCTACTTTCTAGACAAGCTGAATGGTGTTGATGAGATTAACAATGTTAGGGGAAGAGGTTTAATGCTTGCTTTCGACTTAGAAACTCCGTCTAGAAGAGATGAAGTTCTAAAGAAGCTAAGAGAAAAAATGCTTGTTTTACCCTGCGGTAAAAAGTCTATTAGACTAAGACCTCACCTTATATTTACAAAGCAAAATGTAGATGAAGCTATAGAATATATTAAAAACAGTATTTGAAGACATACATACTTTATGTCAAAAATATTGCTATTCTTATTCGCAATACAGCCAATATTGTCTTGTGCTTACTTAAGTGTTCTTCTATTCAACTCACTAAAAGTTACAGAAGCTTTATCTTGTTTATGTCTTGTTGCAATTTGCGTGCACTATTTAATTTTAGGCTTAAAAGAAACGCTTAAGTCTTAGTTCATTATAAGAGATGAACTCTTTAGACAGCAATGTCTTAGAAGCCCACTCCCTTTAGGGGGTGGGAGCATTCACTAATATCCAAACCAAGAGAACTTGTTTGATTTTGGTAGCAAAGACTCTAGAAACTTTTTGTTTTCATCGGAGTCATAGTTTGTTGAGCTATTTTGAACTCCTGAGCCCACATCTGTAGTACCAGTTCCTGGGTTTGGCCATCCCCCAGCAGGCTTTTTAACTCCCGGCTTAGGTTGGCGACCGTACATTTGAGTTTTTCCTAAATAATTTTGTTGTACATCTCCGGAGTTGTTACCAAGCCAACCACTTTGAGAAGAACCGTCTTGATTTGAGCCACTACCAAGCCAACCACTTTGAGAAGAACCGTCCTGATTGGAAGGCGTTCCTGCTGTGGAAGAAACAGTAACTCCAGTAACTCCAGGAGCTGCTGAAGCTGGACCTGGGTTTTGTGCAGGCTGTGGTGCAGACTGTGGTTTGTTTTGCGGCTCACTTCCTGTTTGATTTAGAGCCTGCTTTGCCGAATTTATTTTATCAATTATTTGGTTTATTGTATCTTTAAATTTTGAAATGGCTTCATTGTTGCTACTATTTTGCTGTAAGTCTTGTAGTGCATTCATAGCGTTATCCACAGCTTGTTTGTCTCTTCTTACTGCTTCTCCCTCTTGGCCATCGCCCCAAGTGTTCCAAGCATGTTTTACATTTGCCCATTGACCCTTGAACCAATCACCAACCTTTCCAAACCAGTCTTCTATTCCCTCGTTGATATTCGATTTTTCTTGTATAAACAGCTCTACCAGTTGCTCTACATCCAAACCGTTAGACTTCAAAAAAATGAGTTTATTTCTTATATCAAAAGATTCTTTGACGCTTTGGAGTGCATTTAAAAGCTGTATAATACTTTCATTGTCACGACCTAGAATCGACTGAAGCTGTTTAGAATATTGTATTCTTTTAGATAAATTAGACAAAGCTTCTTTAGCTTTTTCTACAACAGAAGGATTAGAAGTATGCTTATCTACGTTATTTGAATTATCGCCTTGTACGCCTTTGTTAAAACTATTATAAGCGTCTCTAGCCCACCCAAGTGCTTTTCCCACGCGGTTACCTTGGTTGTGGACGAATTGGCCTGCCCTCTCTCCTGCGTTTTTAATTCTTTGCACTGTTGAAGAGTCTGTGTGGTCTTGACCCTGGCCTGAACTTTTGCCTCCAAACCATCTACTTTTGAAACTATCCCAAATACCTTCTCTTAAGGCCCAATCATCAAAACCTTCTATCAATAAACCTTTTTTCTGTAGATTGATGCCTTCTTCTATGTACCAATCCAAGAATTCGTTAGAGTCTATTCCTAAGTACTCTAATTTTAAAATCAATTGTTCTAATAGTCTAGTGTTCTTGGTTATGTTCAAGCTTTCAAGGAATGTTTTCATTATTATCTCCAAATAACTCTAATAAATTTAACAAGGGGTACTTTATTTATGCTAGAAGAAGCAAAAAAACAGCTAGAAGCAGCTTATAAATTCGCACAAATAGACGATGAAAGCTGGCTTAGGTTGCAGTATCCGCAAAAAACCCTATCGGTCTCTTTGCCGGTGAGACACGATGACGGATCATTAAAAATGTATAAAGCTTATAGGTGCCAATATGACACTACTTTAGGGCCAGCAAAAGGCGGCATAAGGTATCATCCATCAGTAAATCAAGACCATTGTGAAGCTCTTGCTTTTTGGATGACCTTTAAGTGTGCCTGTTTAAAACTTCCTTATGGAGGGGCAAAAGGAGGAATAAGTGTTGATGCAACAAAACTCTCCAACAGAGAGCTAGAAAGAATAAGTAAAGAGTACATCGCTTCAATGGCCGACTTCATAGGCCCCGACTCTGATATTCCTGCACCTGATCTTTACACAGACGAAAGAATAATGGGATGGATGTATTCAGAATACAAGATGATAAAGGGCGGACATCCAAAAGACATCATAACTGGAAAGCCTGTTGCTTTAGGAGGAATAGAAGGCAGAAGCTCTGCCACGGGGCACGGTGGATACTATGTTCTAGAAAAGATACTAAAGAGTGGAATAAAAGAAGTTCCATCTAACCCAGAAGACATAAAAATTGCAATACAAGGATTTGGTAAAGTTGGATATTGGCTTGCTGAGAAGTGTTTTAGATCTGGGATGAAGGTGGTTGCAATAACGAATGAATATGGTGGTGCTTATAACAAACATGGACTTAATATAATGTCTTGCAAGAAGTCCCTAGACCAAAGCCAAGGTCAAGATTGGGGGGAAGGAGAAAAGATAACCAACGAAGAACTTTGGGAACTTGACGTTGATGTTTTAGCTCCTGCGGCTATAGAGAATGTTTTGAATAAAGAAACAGCAAACAAGATAAACTCTAAAATAGTTTTAGAAATGGCTAATGGTCCAACAACGAACGAAGGAGACTCGATATTAAATGACAAAAATATTCTAGTCGTACCAGACATACTTGCAAATGGTGGAGGTGTTGTTGTAAGCTATTTTGAATGGCTACAAAACAGAACAGCAATATCTAGATCTTTAGACAAAGTAGAAAGCGATCTAAAGGATATGATGGACTATGCTACAGATAGAGTCCTTGGGCTTTACACAAAACACAATGTACCTGCGAGGACGGCTGCTTATGTTCTTGCTCTAAAAAGAATCAATGATGCAAATGTTTGTCTGGGAAGTAAAGGATACTTTCAGAAATAATCTGGGACTGTGTAGGATAGTTTACGATCTTTTATAGAAAAGCATATCTCTCTTGTGAGAGGATTAAAGCTATAAATTCTCCAGTCGTTGTCTTTTAGAGATAGAAGCATTTTTCTTGGTTCATAAGTTTCTATAGGCATATATTTGTACTTGTATAGGCCATTCTTTAAGTTTAAAGGTTCGCGTACACTGTTTATGGAGTCAATTCTTATCTTCTGTCCAGTGGATACTTCGATAACATATGTTGGATCTGGCCTGCTTGGCAGAATTGACAAAAAATAATTCTTTGTTATCCTTTGAGTACCAGTGCACGCTCTTTTTGGTATTGGTATAGGTTTGTCCATAGATGTATTTAGAGAAAAAAGTTTAAAATGAGTAAGTTGAGATATAACAATAGAATTTTGTTGCCAATTGCTGGAGATGAAAAAACAATTTTTTTTACCAAAGGAAGGCTTAAAATCGCAAAAGGTTATAGCAAAGCATTGTTATTGAAAATTCCTACTATAGAGTTCTTAAAAAAAAACATTGCTTTAGAAAATCTTTTTATTCCCCATCATTTAAAGTGGAGAATAGAGGAAAAATCTTCTTGGATAGAATATAGAAGCAAAGACTATTGTCAAGTTAGAATCAAATTTTGTAAGCAGAATCAAAAATTTTATGCTTCTGCTTTAGAATTATATTTTAAAGAAAATTAAGAGTTTTTCATCTTTTCGATTTTATCATTCAAATTCTTTATCTTTATTTCAAGGTCTATAATTTTAACTTCTTTTCTGAGCTCTTTGAAGTTAGCAAACAAGTCTCTACAAATATTTTTGTACTCTTCTTGATCTAACAAATCAAAATCAGGAACAACAAATTTAATCGACTCTTTAATTGATACCCTGTCGGCTAATATTTTGTCCTTAATAGCAGTTAATTGTTCTAAGCTATACATTAAACCTCCTAAAACCATTTTTTGTCTGTGTACTGTTCGCCATATTCTATATATGATGATGATTTATCATTTATTAAAGACTCTCTTGGGCTTTTACCAATCCACTTAAAAATTCCTATGTAAGGGTAATAGACCTTGTATCTTGAAAAACCCTTTTTATATATTTCTTCTTCTCCTTGATATCTTCTATAACCGCTTATAAACAAGTTGCCAAAACTAGGCAAACCCATCATTTTAAATCCATCACCAAAAAAAACGGGGTTATTATGTTCTAAAGAAATAGCTTGGGACTTTGAAATGGGTCTTAAAAAGTTATCTTTGTAGTTGCTAATTACTTCTCTACCAAAAATACATATGTTGGAGTTAGGCAAAGGGCAACTTATTATTTGATCCGGTTTTACAGAAACGTCACATATTGTTTTGTATCTTTCTTTAAAATCCCTGCAGAAGGTCACAGTGTCTAACAAATATAAGTAGCCTATGTCTTCGACTAAAGAATTGCTTCTATATTTGTACAAGGCATGATATCCATTATAATCAAAGTTATTCATTTTCGTCTGGATGAAGATTATGTCTTCTTTTAAACCAGGTAAAATTTCACTTAGGTTCTTCTTTATAGGTGGCTCTTCTTGGTTGCTGTTAGCTTGCACCAATATTATTTTATCAAAATCTGAAAATCCTGTTTTTAGCAAAGACTCAAAAAGAATTCTTAAAGCACCTTTATAGTAGTTGTTGTGATTTATTACAATTCTCATAAAAATTACAACTACCTTGATTAATACGAGCTTGATTTATAATTAAAACCTCTTTTATAAAGTTATTTATATGCTCTTTGTTTTCTATTATATACTCATATAGTTCAACTCTTTTTCCATTTATTAAGTAACAATTTTCTAATAGAGGAACATTATCAGCAACGCTACCAAACCTAGCTACATTTAGTCCTCTTATTATTTTAGAGTATGGATAACTTACCACATCCCATAAAACTATATTATTTAAAGGTAACATACAAAGAATGTTTGATGCCCCTCTTTGACAAATAAAAAACCAGTTAAGAAACATTGAACCAAGAAGTTGAAAAGTCATATAATCAGAGCCAGCTTTTTCTATCAACTCTTTTTGATAGTCTACATCTACAGTTGGCAAAACGATGTGACTATCTAAGAAACTAGACATAGAGTAATGAACAGCTTTAGTATGCAACATTATTACGTTGTTTCTTAAACTATCCTTATGAATCAAAAACTTTTTGTAAGCAGATTCTAATATATAAATTTTTGAGAATGCAAACCTTTCAACCACCTCCTGGTCAGATATTTGTTCGGCTACCACATTCAAAAAGTCACCTTTTGAATTACCAAGAGATCTATCTAGGTTGGGATTTGTATAATCTACAAGCACATTCTCAAATTTACCGGGAGCATTTTTAAAAAAAGAACACTTTCGAACACAATTGCTAGTAGCAGCAGGACAAATTCCATTTGTATCTATAAAGTCATTGCAACAGGAGCAATAGCCTACTCGAAAGTTTTTGCAGTTAGATTGATGTACAGGACAACTAGGATAGTCATAAACAAAGTTGCACTGTTTACAATAAAATAAGCTCTTCAGTTTTATAGGATTCTTGCATTTTTTGCATGTTGCGTCTACAAAATACCTATTTCCAACAACCTCCTGTAAGTAAATCTCATCTGCTATCTGACTAATGGCCGGCAAATAGTTTGAATTAGCCTCAGCTACAACTCTTACGTTGTTTTTTTCCGCCCAGAGTTTTACTTTGTATAATATAATAGAAGAGTAGTGCTCAGGATGCCAAGGAGATATCTTAATTATTTTGTTGTGATTGTTATTGTTTAAAGATATCCTATTTGTGACATTCCCTTTATTGTCAACAAGCCTTTCTAATTCATTTTCTTTTACTAGGTTTATATTAATCATTATTTTTTTCTATTTTAATACATTTATAATTGTTGAAATGTCTCTTATAAAACTTTGTTTTTGATTTATAAACTCTATATCTGGTCTTATAACTGTTTGGTTTATTTTCTTAGTATTTGCTATTGTATGGTATGTTTCGCTTATTTTTCTTTTATTGCCATTATGCGGATTGCGTTGAAATATAATGACTTGTCCAGAGAAGTTTTTGATCAATAATAAAGTGTGAAATGCGGATCCAACAAAACCAGCTATCCTCTTTGACTCAGACAAAATCTGGACCTGTTCAGCGACAGAAAAATCTTGTGGGTTAAATATTTCCCAGCCAATTTTTTTAAGTGCTTTTTCTAGTTCATCTTCATTGTTTACTTTGTGAACAAATCTTTTTAAGCTAGATCTAGATAGCCAAATACATCTTGTTGCATTTTCTTCTACATACGGGCAGCAAGCTAAAAAGCTCTCGTGATGTTCTGATAAGTAGTCTCTTATTCTTGCCCCTGGTGTGGGCATTGTGAGTTCATTAACGGCGATTGGCTCTTTTGCTATTATTACATGGTTCTTTATACCTAAAATATCAAAAATTTCTTTTTGATATTTTTTAATCTCTTTTTGCTTTGAACAAAATATTATTGGGGAATCTTTATCTATTCTAGTGTACCACAGTCTAGATAAAGATTCGAAAACAAAATGACCATAATGAGTAAGAAGCAATCCACCATAAATGGCTTTATCTAAATGTAAATTAGTTTTTTTATTACTAACTACTTCATTAAAGGTGCTTTGTGTACCATGTCTTTTTGTAAGACTATCGCTTAAAATAGACCCATTAAAATATACTCCATATTTACCTTCAATATAAGGGTACACTTCTGCTTGATCGAGTACATCAGTTTTTAAATCACCATAAAAGTTTTTGTCATTCATACATATTAAGATTCGTAATACTTTTTGTAAAGATGCCAATAATCAGGGTACCTAAAAAGATCCTTCTCTAGTTGTCTGACAAGCCCTATGCTTTTAATAAATCTATCATTCTTGTTCCAACTTTGACCACCAATGTGCAATGATACATCTGGTTGCATTAAACCCAACGAATACCCAGCATCAATTAACCTATAAAACACAGCACCGCCTATGTCAACATTAACATAGCTAAATTGCTTAGACACAGTCTGATCTAGAGTATGGTTTATAACTTGAACTCCTTTTTCTTGGGCTATATTGTTTTTAGAAGCATGATACTCTACGAATGACTTCTGATCAGAAATTTCAAACTTATCTTGTAAGTGATAACCTATCCATCTTGTTCCCAATTTGTTAAGAATGCTTTTATTACATAACAAAAAAGATGTGTTAAGGTTAGCAAAACCCAACTTATTTTCTCCTTTGTAGACTCCACTGTCTAGAAATACATTAAATAAAGGATATGGACCCACGATACACAACTTTGGATCTTGATCAAAAGCACTAAGATCGGTCCAATCTTTAAGAACAATAACATCGTCATGCATTAAATGATAAAACTGCGTATGCACCCAAGGTATGCCCATTTCAATAGCTTGAGCATGTCCTAAACGGCTCCATGCACGGATTACTGTAAGTGGCATATCTTTTCCATGCCAGGTTAAGCTCCTTAGTTCCTCAAAAAAACTTTGTTTTTTATCTTGAACCTGTGTAGACCCAGTTCTTTTATCTGGTCCATTAATTGAAACTATAACATGTTCTAAAAATTCAGGGTTACTCCTAATTAATAAAGAAAATACAGAACACATCATCACATTAATGGGACATTGGGAAGTCGCAATAATGGAAGTGATTTTTTTGCTTAAAGCTGAATTATCTTCGCAATACTTTATATCTAAAAATCCATTATCCTCTAAAATCATTACAACTTCCTATTTGAGATATTAATTCTTCATTGACTTCTAGTATCACTTCACGCTCTGCTTGTGTTATTTCGTTTTTATTTAAAGATGATAGGTCTATACCTCGACTTGCCACTGTCCCTCCATTCGTAACATTGTTTATCGTCTCGAAGTGTTTCTTGCACTCGTGATTTAAAAGATCATCATGCCAACTCATTCCTAAAAATTCACAAATTTTGCTTACTGTGTTTTTAGGCTGAGTGCATAGTTCTTCATACCTAACACCTAATGCATTATAGTAGGGATCTTTCTGCATGTCAAAGTATGCTTGGGTTTTATAATTCCAGTAAACAGCGAACCACCGCACCTTCCAAAAATTATCATCTTTATGAAGAAACTTAAAATAACGTTTCTTAAAAATTCTGTTGCTGTCCGTCATCCATAACTCCATAGTCTTGATAGTTGTCACAGCAAAATCGTTTAACTTAATTATAGAAGAAACTACATCGAAAGGATTCCTAATCATGAATATGATTTTAGGTATTTCTTTAAGCTTATTTTTTATGCAATCATACTCTAAGAACAGCTCCGTCCAACCGGGTGTTGTATAGCCAAAATAAAGTAAATTCTTTTTTTTCAGCTCTTTTACCTCTTCTAAAATTTTTTCTCTTCTAACAACATTTATTTTACTACACCATCTTTCCACGGCTTTGTCAACATCGTCTAAATGGTTGTTATCAAGCAACCAATGAGCAGTAGGCTCTCCAAAAACCCATGAATTAGGATGAGAGTCTAAAATTAAACGCATTAAATTAGTTCCACTACGTTGACTACCTAAAATAAAAAATCTTGACGTTTGAGACATAATTAGAAAATAAACACTATATTAATTTAAAAAGAAGCAACAATGATTATATCAAAACAACGCTGGGCGAAAACTTGTGATAAATTTAAAAGAGTAGAAGGAAACAAAAATTACATATTTCTTAAAACCACAAAAGAATGGGTAGAGATTATAATTGGTGATGTTGAGACATCCCCAATATATGGAGAATTGACAATTAACAAGCCATGGGAGGGCAACGTTATAAAAAAACCCTGGGATTATGAGGTAACAGCAGTCATACCATGCTTAAACACTTTTGAAACTTTAGAGATCTGCATAGAGATTCTCAGGCTACAAACTTTAAATCCGTTTATCATGATAATTGATACAGGTAGCCTTAAAGATGAAATTAAAAAAGTATTAGAATTAAAAAATATAGATGTAGAAGTTCACACAATATCTTTAAATGGAGTGAGGCATCCATCGGATTATCCAGCAATGGCTATGGATTTGGCATTTACATTGTGTAGAACTCCATATCTATTCGCCACACATGCGGACTGCTTTCTAAGAAAAAGAACGCTAATAGAAGAACTGCTGGATCTCTGTAAGACAAAGTCTCCAGCAGTAGGTTATGAACTTAGCCCCAGAGCTCACGAAGATTGGGTTGGGATGGTAAGTCACACTGCTTCCATGTATGACATGAAGGTTATGGATAAAATAAATTTTGCTTGGAGCTTAAGGAAACTTTGTAATAAGTATAACCTAGTAGACTACCAGCCAGACCCAATGAGACCAAATTGGCCCGACACAGAAATACTTGGAAACTATATCCTAAGAGAAAATAAAATAGTCCCATATTTAATAGGCAAAGAAGAAAATCAAGCAAGAACTTTAGATGAAAACATAGATCACTTTAGGAGCTATACTGCAGCTAAGATGTATAGCCCCAAATACTTTGAAAAGACCAAAGAATGGTTTGAAGATGCAAAAAAAGAAGCACTTAAAAGAATAAGTTTATGGAAAGGCGAAACTGTTGTGAAGCAGTTTATTTAATTGAAATGCTAGACATCTTCATTGCTGATGCTATTACTTGATGCATATCCATGTACCTGTAGCTGCCTAGCCTTCCTCCAAAAATAACATTACTATCTAAACTTAATTTCTTGTACTTAGAATATACCTCATTGTTTTTGTCATCGTTCACAGGGTAATAGGGTGTAACACCCTGTGAATATTGTTTAGGAGTCTCCCAGGTAACAACAGTTTTATCATTGTTTTTCTGGCTGAAGTGTTTATGTTCTACAACTCTAGTAAACGGTACTTCTTTGTCCGTATAGTTTATTATTGAACAACCTTGATAAGTTCCATTCATAATCTTGGAATTAAACTCTAAAGATCTATATTCTAATCTACCAAATTGATAGTCATAAAATTCATCTATCTTACCAGTGTAAACAACTTGTTTGGCCAGGCCCATTAGGTAATTTTTGTTTTCAAAAAAATCAACGTTTAAGTTTATTTGAATATTTTTATGGTCCATCATGTTCTCAAACAAACTCGTATAGCCGTCACTAGGTATACCTTGATAAGTATCATTAAAGTAATTGTCATTGTAGTTCAATCTAATTGGCAGTCTCTTAATTATAAATGAAGGTAGAACTTTAGGATCTTTGCCCCATTGCTTGGCGGTATAACCTTGTATAAAAATTTCATATATGTCTTTTCCAACCTGTGATAAAACCCAGCTCTCAATGTTATCTAAATTATTAGATGTAATTTTAACAGAATCTAATTTACATTTTGCTTGTTCCGGTGTTGTGACCCCCCAAAGTTGATATAGGGTCATTAAATTTATAGGAAATGAGTATATCTTTTCTTTAAAGTTAACTTTAACTCTATGCTGGTAGTTGTTAAAGATTGAGAATCTATTTACAAATCTCCAAACTTCTAAATCATTGGTGTGGAAAACATGAGGACCATATTTGTGTACATCTATTCCTTCTATTTTTTCGGTGTAGCAGTTACCACCAATATGGTCTCTCTTGTCTACAACTAAAACACTCTTTCCTAACTCTGCTACTAGTCTTGCAAAAGTAAGACCAAAAAAACCAGATCCAACTATTAAATAATCAAAAATCATTGAGTGTTATCCAACCACCTGATAAATGTTTCCTTAGACATGTAGCCTTTATTTCTCTTCAAAACATCTTCTTTGCCATCAATTAGCATATAGTCTGGTATAGTTTTTACAGAAAGTTTCTTTTTAAGCTGTGGGTTTTTATCTGTGTCTACAAATATTATTATATGATCGTCTAGCTTTTTAGCAACTTCATCATCGCCAAAAACCTGTTTCATCTTTCCACAATACCCACACCATTCTGCTCCGAAGTACAAGAAAACTTTTTTGTCTGTTTTGTCGGCTAGCTTTATAGCCTCATCGTAGGTAAGGTCCGCAGATAAGCAGACACTAGATAAAAAAAAGCACACTAATAGCACAAAGTATTTCATAATACCTCCTTGAATAATATCTTTGCTATTAGATATATATCTATTATGAACTACAAAAAGTGGCTCTATCTGGAAGAAATAAAAGACTTAAAGTACTATCAAAACCTAATTTTATCTAAAATAGGACCAGACAATCAAAGTCTAAATCAAAGTTTAAACACAGTAGATCCCGAGCGTTTTGTAAATAAACTAAGTGAGCTAGGTGAGTATAAAAGCTTAAATCAAGAAAAAAGAAAAAGAATAGAAAACCAGATAAGAAGCAAGTTAGGAACTATAAACGATATCGCAAAGTTAATGATCTAATCACTTTTCAAATACTTCGTTTATTTGCTTGGTTCTCTCTTTATAAGCAGATATAGTGCCCTGATAAAAACCCAGCACATAACCAGAAAAAAAGTAAATCAAAGATAACGTTATTACCAAAAAGTAGGATGTTATATTTTTCATAAAGACCTTATGTATTCTTCATTCTTTCTACTGTCGCCTATTATTCGATAAATTCTTTCTTCTGCGTCCTTATACAAAGATTTCATAAGTGTTTTTTTGTTTTCAAAGTCTAAGTTGTTATTGGCCTTTAAAAAAGTGTCTAAACCACATAAAAATATCCATATAAAATAGATGTTGTTACCAAGTTTTTTGTTAGCAACATCTATGTAGTTTTTCCAAGATATTTTTCTCTTGTTAAATAAAGCAGAGTATCTCTGCGTCATCACGTTATTTTGCTGTATATAAAACTCAATGTCTTGGTCCGGGTCGTATGTGTGCAGATTCATTCTAGCTCCTCAACGGAAACTTCATGCCCTTGCTGTTTTAATATCTTTATTCTTTTCCTAGAATGCTTTTCTAAATATTCATTAATCTCGAACAAGAAGTCATAGTAATTCAGTATCTCCTTATCATCGGCAGTTCTTAGTCCTCGACCCATTCTCTGAATTATCTGATGGTCTGCCTGGCCGCCCGCAGCATTAATCAAATTGTGTATGTATACGTTGATACCTGTGTTGAATATTTGCTGAGTGGCTATTGCTATACATTGTTCTGATTTTTGAAGCTCTTTAATAACACTCTTTCGAGTATCCGCATCATCTTTTCCTTGGATCCACAAACTGTTAGGAATAAGATTGTTAAGAACGTCTCCATGTGCTATTCGATCAACCAAAATTAGCGTTCTTCCTTTTTGTCTCTTAGCAAGACCGCTAACAATTTTATGGAAGTGAAAGTTCTCAGCTATGCCTCTTGTAACGGCGTCTATGTAAATATCATGGGGTATTTGAGGTTCTCTAATTGGATAGAATATACATTTAGAACTAGAAAGTATACCTCTAGATTGTAACTCAGAGGTTGTCAGTATACCTTCGGCGGCAGACTTAACCTTAAATATTGGACCAAAGTATCCTCTAACACTAAACTTTTGTACATTATCCTTACCACCAAACTTAAAAGGCGTGGCACTCACAGCAACCCTAACATCCGCAGCCTTTAATCTTCTATAAACTGCTTTTGGTAGTCTACTCATCATGTCGTGAATTTCATCTACTATCAAAACTTTTATTTTAGGCAAAAGTTTCTCAATTTTAGCAACAGACTGCACACTGGCTACAGTGATAATGTTTGGTTTTACGCTTCCTCCCCACACATTACCAACATTTGGAAACTTCAACCTTACTAATTCATCATAATTCTGTTGTGCAAGCGAAAGCCTATTTTGAAGCACCAGCACCGGCGTATCGGGTTTCAAAGTCTTTATAATGCCAATCATTATCAAGCTCTTGCCAGCTGAGGTTGGTGCAAATATAATCCCTCTTCTGTGCTTGATTACTTGATTAATTAACTCAACTTGATAGTCTCTAAGTTCTACAGGAGTCTCTCCTTCATTGAGAAAAGACTCATTAACTTCTTTGATGTTGAACTCTGTTAATTGTCTAAGGTCTTCTACAGTATATTCTACATTTTTATGTCGGAGAAAAGCACTAACTTCTGGGAGCAAGCCAGTTAAAAACTTTCCTGTATTTTTATCAAAGAATTCTATGTAACCGTCCCATTTTCTCATCTTGTAGGCACGGTTGTGAAAATAATTTTTTTCTCTAAACCTCAATCTATCCCAAAGCTCTTGTCTAATTTCTTCGTTAGAAGACAAGAAGTAAGAGAAGTCGTTAGATATTTTAAGTGCGTTCATTTCTCGTATTGAAACAATTGATTGAATACGCTTCTAACCTCATCATTTATGCAGTCAAAATAAAGACTAACGTCAAAGTTCATTCTTTTGTAGTCTTCTTGCTTGAAGATTTTTTGCATGTATGGCGATATTACAGCGTAATATGGGCTAATATTACCAAAGTTTAGCCAGTTAATCAAGTTGACTTTATTAGAATTATAATCTTCAAAACTAGGTTTTTTCCCTAAAACTGAGTCTATGAATTTTCTAGTTTTTATTATTCCATCTTTTGCTTTTAAGTAGCTAAGTCTATCAATTTGGGTGCCAGCAGGGGCTTTCATTTTAGCATCATATTTTTTCTTCCAGAGCTTCCACCTTTTCCAAGCTTTATCGCCTACTAGGCACCCAGGATGAATTAAAACTAAAGGATTGTTTTTTGATTGTATTTTCAAAACTTCTAATTGTGCTCTTACGTAAAGAGGATATTCAAGCTCTTCAACAAGGCCCTTCGTTTCTCGTTGAAGCTTATAACACATTTTGAAAACAATAGATTTTTTCGGATTAGACTTTAGATTCCAACCTTTTTTATGGGTATGATTGTAATCAGGAAAATATTTATTGCACAATTCTATCCAAACCTGAGATATTTTAAACGAAAGAACTTCTTCTTCGGTCATCTTGTATTTTTCTACTAAAGTAGACATAATGTCTAGGTTCGGCTTCTTTTTGGACAAGTATACCCTTTTCTTTAATGTTAGTCAATGTATCTATATAAAAAAGAGATTTATTCGATAGGAAAAAATGATACAACTAAATGAAATAATTTTGATGGTGTCAAAAACAAAGTTTGAACTACCAAAAGAGAGGAACAAGTATGCAGAAAGTATTTCTTATGAAAGTTTGTATGAAGAAAATAACAAACCTAATAAGAACATAATGGAATACAACACTCTTAAAACAGAAGAAATGATTAGAGAAAAGAACAAAGAAATAATAAAAGAAATATTTCTAAAACAAAACGTTGATCCAGAGACTCTCTTAGACTAAAATCAACATTGCTCATGGAAAACGTGAGCCAAATCGCTTCACTTCAAAGAAAACTGAGATGAGTGCTCTCTCACTCCCTGAAAACGAGATCGGCAGTATCCCCTTTTTTGTTTTCACGAAAAAACTTTTGGAGAGCCTGGACACAGGTCGAACCTTCGTTAATGCGTTACAAGCAGCATTCGATCTCCAACCGCAACTTGAGTTATATCCAAAACATAAGATAGGGTTTTTGTTCTTGCGATGGAACAAAGTGTTTGGATTTAAAAGGTTGAATAGATACATTCAAAGAATGAATACCAGAATGGCTCTTATTAACAATTTCAAAAGACTTAACTAAATCCTTTAGTTATTTTTTTAGAAACATATAAGAACCATTCTGCTTGGTTTAGTATAATCGTTTTTGTGATTTTAAAATCATAAATCAATAATTACTACTTTTTTCTATTTGTGAAAAATATTGACAAAAAGGCAATCCAGCAGATTGGTGTCATTACCACCGCTATGGTTATTATTGTCAAAAATGAATATACAGTTATTTCTTGCATATTATTTCTATAGTGTTTGTATTTGCATTTTTTTCTTTTTTCTGTATATTAGATTTGAAGGTGATTCATGTCTTTTCAAGATCTTGTAAACGCTATCTCAGAAATTCAGGATCAAACTGTTTTTGTTCGTTTTGACCCTGAGATTCTTGATTTCACAGATAAAGAATCATCTAAGGAAGTATCCATATACCTTCAGAACAATAAATTCATAAGCATCCCATTAAAAGATCAAGATTTGTTTTTTCTAATATCAATGTTAAAGGTATCTTTGTTTGCTAAAGGCATGAAGATACTTTGTTGGAACTGGAAGAGCTTTTGTAGCTATGTTCTCAATAAAACTGGTAGTGATTATCTTGTTGGTGGTTCTGTAATAGATTTAAAGGTCATAGAGTCTTATTTGGGAAAAAGATCTAAGGCTCCAAAAGATCTCAAGGAAGCCTTAACTAGATTAAAGTGTATTGTTTCTGATGGGTCTTGGAAGTCTATTGAGGGAATTTATAAAAACCTTCATGTTCCTTTGATGACTACAACTATTCCGCATTTAGAAAATTCTGGTGCCATCGATACTTCAAAAGGCTGCAGAGTCTTTGCTAATTACGATATAAACGGTCAAGAGAACGGTAGGCTTCTTTGTTCGGGTTCTTTTAAAAATAGCTTTATACCTCACGCCATGAGCCCACAGGCACGCTCTACCCTGAGACCCATTGGTCTTGATGAAAACTTTATGAGCTTTGATTTTAGAGCTATGGAAGTTTATATGCTTGCTTGGCTCTCAAAAGACCCTATTTTAGAGGATCTTTGTTCTTCTAAAGACGTATACTGTTCTCTCTATGAGAAAATACTTGGGAAGAAGCCCGAAAAAAAATCCGATAGGGATTTTATGAAAAAATGCTTCTTGCCGGTTATATACGGACAGTCGCCCTATTCCTTAGGGCAACGATGTGGAATCCCAAAAGAATCCGCAGATTCAATAGTCAATCGTATCAACTCTTTGTTTTCAGTTGCTGTTGGCTGGGTTTGTAGCCAAGAACAACAGCTAAAAAATAACGGCTTTTCCATAGACCATTTTGGTAAACGTCGCTATTTCGATGAAGGCAAAGAATATTTAGTTAGAAACTTTTGCGTACAATCGCCAGCGGCAGTTGTGTGTTTAGAAAAGTTATGTAATCTTTCGTTCGCTTTAAAAGGTAAAACAAGTATATCTTTCATGGTTCATGATAGCTACACCGTTTACTTTAACAAAGAAAATTGGAAAGAAGTATACAACATATCCGAACAAATACTCCTTGGTGAAAGTTCGTTCTGTTCTAATCTGAAATTAAAGTTCTCTTGTCGAGTCGGCAAGAACCTTAATGAACTAAAACTTTTTAAACCAAGGGAGAGTTTAAATGCTGGAGATTTGCAACAACTTTAAAATTAATGATCAAGAGTTTTATGAACTAGACAAAAAATTCGGTAAGCTTTGTTGGCACGCTGCCCATGAGCTTAAAAAGAAAAACTCTAAAAACAACTACACGGACGACCCAGAGGATATTAAACAAGAACTGCAGATGAGTATGCTTAGGGCTGGAAGCTACTACAAAAGGCAAGTTTACATAGAAAGATGTTTAAGTGCTGCTAAGAAACATTGCTATGATTATTTTATGTCTCGCATTCTTAAAGAGCTAGAAAATTTATGGAAGAACAGAACCAGACACGGTGCCAACAGACAAAAGTTTGGTAAGTACCAAGAAATAATCTTGGACAAAGTTGTTCGAGAATGTGTACCTCTAGTAGAGAGACCCGATAAAAAACAGAATTTGAAAATAGACTCTAAGTTTACAACATACTGCAAAGCAATAGTTTGGAACGGCCAGAAAAGTATGGGTAAAAAGATCACAAGAGAAAAAGGGATTAGGTCTGGCATGGTCTCGATTTCTGAGTATGATTACCTAGCGAACAACAACTAGAATTTAGAGGTTTTAACTTGCGAGACTTAACCCCTGAGGAACAGGCTCAGCTAGAGTCTTTTTCTAGCGATGAGGCTGTTGCTCCAAAGTTTTCTTGGGATGATACATTTCAAAGGAAACTGTTGGGTCTTCTGCTCACTGACCAATACATGTTGGTTCAGGCTGTTGATAAGGTTAAGCCGGAGTATTTTTCTAATGATGCTCATGTTTTAATTTGTAAGATTCTTCTTAATTTCTTTCAAAAAGAGAAACATGTTCCTGAGAAGTGGATTATAGAACATGAGATTAAAACCCATCTAAAAGAATCAGAAAAGAGCGTTCAACTTCACTTCATCACAGAGTTGAACTGTGTCTACGATTACTATGTTCCAGGGTTAGAGGCTCGTGAATACTTAATTGATAAGATTACATACTTTGCAAAAGTACAGTCTGTTAAGATTGCTTTCCATGCCTCTTTAGAGAAGATGCAAGAGTCCCCAGAGGACGAAAAGACATGGAACTTTATCTATGAAAAGATGAGAGAGTCCATGATGATAGACAGGTCGTATGAACCTGGTCTTGAATATTTTAGTCAGATAGATGAAATGTTTAAGAGAATGGAGAACGTCTTTGTAGGCAAAGATAGATTTACAAGTGGTTTTGAAAGCATAGACTCAGCACTCACAGGCGGCGGTTTGTTTGCAGGACAGATTGCCTCATGGATCGGTCTTCCCGGTACTGGAAAATCCTTGGCTCTTGTAAAAGCAGCAGTCCAAAACGTTTTGCTGGGTCATAAAGTTCTTTATCTTACGATGGAAATGGACGAGCTTGGAATAGCTCAAAGATTTACTTCACAGTTTGCAAAGGTTGATATTAATTCTTTAAGAGAATCTAGAGAGAAAATTGAACAAACTATAGAAGCTTTTAAGTCTGGAAAAGAAGAAACAAACTTACTGCACATCAAACAGTTTCCCGGCGGCACGATGGATGTTAATGGTATTCGTGCTTTTATGGCCCAGCTAGAACTTAGAGGCTGGCGACCAAACTTGCTTATTGTTGACTACGTTGGAGAGATGAAAGATGATCCAACGGTCAAAAAGTATGAATCTGCCTATAGAATTCTTAGAGATCTAAGAGGCTTCGGGGTTGAAAAGCAGCACTGTACCTTTACATGCGTACAGCCTAACCAAAGTGCTTCTAAACTTGAAATAGGTCATTATATTGATGAATCGAATATCGGCACCTCATTCGACCAATTCAAACCTTTAGATGCGTTTTGGTCGATCAATCAACAAACTATAGAAAAAGATGGTGAGGTTGGAAGAGGCTTCGTTATAAAGCACAGAAACGGTAGGTCTAGATTTCCTTTCAAAATAGGATTTGACTATTCTTTGGGTACTTTGGATATGTTCCAAATATCTGATGATACTTATAGATCTAGAATGAATTGCATACAGCAAAAGAAGTCTAGTGATGTGATGATAGATGGATCTTCTAATAAGAAAAAAGGATTTAAACCCAAAGAAACAACGGCACCAGCGGCAAATATAGAGGATTACATTCAGCCAGTAGAGGACTCAGATTCAAGTGGGAACATAAGAGCTTCCGATGTTGGCGAATTTGAAGCCTAGTGGCACTTTGTGACCGAAGCTAATTTGATCACAAAGTGCCTAATTTTTAAAGTTCATACACCATAATGGTGTTTCTAAAATATATTAAACTGCTTTTCATTCTTAGACAATTTTCTTTTTCTTTGCTTCTCTTCCATCCTTTTTCTACAAATACTTTTTCTATGTAATCGTTGTTTCTTTCATTTACATGCCCTCTTCCTCCTTGACCAACAACCGCCCACGAGAGAACTATTAATCTATTTGAATGCTTTATTAGATTGTTTATAAAGGTTGATTCAAATTCTTTTGGTATGTGCTCTCCGACTTCCAAGGACACGACACAGTCATATTTTTTGTTTAAATCAACGTCTTCTGCAAGATTAATTTCTGAGCAGAGCCCGTTCGTAAGCTTTTCTGTGTTAGGGTTTCCATCGTAGCAATCGCACGAAAATTCTTCTTTTTTAAACTCTTTAGCGTAGTCTCCTGTACCACAGCCTAGGTCCACCACAGAATTTATTTTTTCTTCTTTTAAGAGTCTGACTATTTCTATATTAAGGCTTTTGTCGAAGTAATGGCCATCTGAACTCATATCCAACCAAAATCCATTTTTGTGAATACTCAATTAACCTCCTTGTTGTTGTTGATTTTATTGTTCTAACTTCTTTTCTTCTTTTTCTTCTTCTTGCCTTTCTTTTTATTCTTTTTCTTTGCTATTTTTAGTGATGCGTCTACATAAGGGTTGCCTGGCTGTAGTGCTTGTTTAGGATATAGTCCTAAACCACCATATCCTAAAGGATATATTCCTGTTATTCTCTCTGTCAGCCATTGGGAAAAAGTCTTCATATTTTATTTAGGCTTGATCAAAGACTTTTTTTAAGTATAATACGTTAAATTTGGAGGAAGTAATATGAATGCCAAAGACGCACCGGTATTAAAAGTCAAAATAGAAGTAGCAGGCACAGAGGTTATTTTAGACCCTGACAACATGAAGTATACCGAGGCTAATCTTGGTGAATACATGAACAGGGAGTATGGTTGGATTGATTACTTGGGTAAGCAATTGGAGTTTGCTCAAAAAGAACTTCTTTTGTCCGAAATAGACGCTGAGACGGTGTTTAGCAAAAAGTTTTTAGAAGCTAAGGATCTAGGCAAGACTGATTCTTGTTCAAAAGCTTATGCAAGTTCTCATGACGACTTTGTTGCTGCAAAGAAAAAGATTGTTGAAAGAAAAGAAGCTGTCGGGCACTTAAAGGCTCATCTTAGAGCTTGGGACAAGAACCACGATAACGTCCAGAATAGAGGTCATACTTTAAGAAAAGAGATGGATGTTCTCAGCAGAGATGTTTATGTAGACCAATCCATAGAGAATGTTTTAGGCACAATAGAATGATAGATCCTAGCAACATCACAAATTATACTTTGGATAAGAATGGCCTTGAAGAGGTTATTCTTTGGTGGATACTTGCTGCTGGTAAAAACGGTGCAACAGCAGCAAAGTGTCTTGATCTATTTTTGTCTTCTTGGGTTGAGGGTGGTGAGTCTCCATTTGAAACTGTTCGTAGAGTAGATTCTAAAACATCTCTTGCGTTGGCAATGAGGAAGTGCGGAATAGGTTGTTTTAATAATAAGGCCAAGTCTTGGAGGCATCTTGTAAGTAGTGGAATAAATCTTAGAGCTTGCTCTTTAGAAGATTTAGAATCAATTCCCGGGATAGGCCCTAAAACTGCTAGATGTTTCCTTATACATAGCAGAAAGAACCAAAGATATGCTGGTTTGGATACACACCTCTTGAAGTTTTTAAGGATGGTTGGCTATGATGCTCCCAAATCCACTCCTTCAAAAAAGAAATACGTTTATCTTGAAAAAGAGTTTCTCGATTTAGTTAGAGCTTCGGGAAAAACTGTGGCTCAATTTGATTTAATTGTTTGGAACTACTATTCAAAGAACTCTAAGGCTATGAATAGCAAAGAGGACATGGCGGACTTGCTCGCATCGATAGGTGTTAATACGACATCGGTGCTATAAAAAATAGGTGACATATGAATCTCAACATGCGTTGGATGGCAAAAAAAGATATCCGATCTGTGCTGCGGATACAGAAGTCTTCTTTTAACTCCTCCAAGTTTGACAAAGATTTCATGTCCTCAGTCGTATCTTCTAGAAAAGATCCAAGTTTTGGGTTTGAAGGTTTTAATTCTTTTATATCTTATGTTTGTGAACTAAACAAAAAAGTAGTTGGATATATTGTTTATAAGGTAAGTCTTTTAGAGTTTAATAAGAGGATTCATTCCGACTATATGTTGGATTATAAAAAAAGTCTTCCAATGTCTGGGGAGATAGTTGCTTTTTGCGTTGATGAGCCTTATAGGCGACAAGGCGTTGGCTCATATATAATCAACTCGGTCGTAAGTAGGTTTTCGGGTGTTATAGAACTTTCTTTAAAAGATCTTTGTCCGCGACCTTTTGTCTTATACACGGTATGCAGCGAAAAAGACTTGGGTTGCCATCTTTTTTTTAAGAAGTTAGAATTCAAAGGCACAAGTGTGTTCAGGAACGCTTTTGGTCAAGATCACGATGGTTATATTATGGTTTATGAAAGTTTTCCTTCTAAAAATAACATTACCCAGAAATGCATGGAGGCGGTAAAGTGAGTGAGTCTAGACCTGATTCTTGGTGGGATAACTGGTTTCTTGGTCTTGCGGAATACGTTTCTTCTGCTTCTAAGGATCCTTCTACAAAGGTTGGTTCTGTTATAGTTGATCCAAGAAGAAGAATCGTGTCCTTAGGGTATAACGGTTTTCCTGCTGGGATAGAAGACACAGAAGAGAGACTTTTTAATCGTGAGCTAAAGTATAAGTTGGTGGTTCATGCCGAGCGTAATGCTCTGATGTTTTCCAACTCTAAAGTTGAAGGTTGCACTATTTACACTTGGCCTTTTATGCCTTGTTCTTCTTGTGCCTCCCTTATCATACAATCTGGAATTACTAGAGTTGTTTCTTTAAACAGCCAAAACCCTAGATGGGTTGAAGATTTTAACTTGTCTACTAGCCTTTTTAAAGAAGCTTCTGTTGGCTTAACGCTTTACGGTTAGTTTGCTTTTAAAACAATACCTGTTCCATATCTTGTTTTAAATTCTAATCTTTCAACTTCTTTGTTGTCTGAGAAGCTTTTAAAAGCTTCCCTTGAAGGTCTATGTGAATCTATATATTCTATCACAAGAATCCCATTCTTATTTAGTTTTTCCCAAGCAGTCTCCATGTACTGAAGTTGTTTGTCATAGTCCTTTTCTTCATTTATCATCACCATGTCCCATGCGTTGCTCTTCATGATGTTTTCAAATTCTTTATCAAACATATTTCCGTTATAAAATATTCTCTTTTTCTTAAACACCTTCTTAAGATTTAATTTCCCAATTCTTTCTGAATGAAAATCCTCTTTTTTTCCTTCTTTAAACCCAAAAAATAGTTCAACCGTACGGCAGGAAAGCATAAAGCTGGACGACAGTAGCCCTAAGTTAAAACCTATTTCTATCATATTTTGTGGTTTTATAATCTTGCCTAAATGATAATAGAATGGTGCGTAAGTTGGGTCCACGTAAGCAGGCGACTTTCTCGATGTTTCGTCAATCATACAGAATCTATCAAGTAAATATCTCCCGCTAATAGCCTGTTTTTTTAGCTGGGGGTCAATTTCTTCTTTTAGCGTTTCAAGGGATGTTTCTTCCATACTATAATAGAGTAAAGCCTTTTTTATATGGTAAAATATGGGATTTGAAGTTTGCTACCACTTTAATGAAAAATTAGATGGCGATTACAATAAGGGAGAGTCAAAAACCTTTAAAAAGAAGGTTGGTGATCCTTTTGAAGACGTTCCTTTAGAAAAGCTTGCCGCATCAATAACGGCACAGCTTGCGAGAAGGGATATATTTATTTCTGATGTCGAAGTCTACGAACTTTCTAGGAAAAAAGTCTCTTTCAAAGAAACAAAAGGTGGAATAGTCATTAAAAACAAAAAGTTTTTATTTGATTCGACTGATGCTTCTGTGACTTGTATTGAACTCGAAATGGAGGAAGAGGAGGAAGGATTACCTCCTCCACAACCAACAGCTGTTTCACATCCTAAATGTTCTGCACGGAATGAAAACCTACAACAATTACATCCCCACGAGTCTTTAAGTGCTTCTAGACCTAGGAGACCTGTAGACTTAGTTGTCTTCGCTCCCGAACCACAGCAGATACCTGAATTAAAAAGAAAAAATCTAAGTTTTACTGTGGACAAAAAGTATGAAGTTCTTGAAAAAAAGCTTTCCCCGACTGGTATTGGGGAGTTGTATGTTTTAAAGGACGACAAAGGAAATGAGCAAACCGTGCCAGATTTGTATTTTATTCCTGGTTCTGTTAACTTATTTGGCGACAAAGAGCTTGGCTTCTCTGAGTCGGAGCAGAGAGACGAGCCAAATCTTTTATGGGGCAATGCCTCAATCGACCCTTCAATGCCAGATATTAGGAGAAGATAAATGACTTCAAAAAAGCAAAAAGAAAGAAAGAAAAAGAATAGAGAGAAAATAGCAAAGGATAGAGTTCTTAGAAGAAGAGAGACACTTAGAAAGCAAAGGAAACAAGCTATGGAAGAAAAACTCAATGAACTACAGGCAGAAGAAAATGCTTTCGGCAAGCAGAAGCCATTTGTCAAAAACGATGCCTCTGCCTTAAATGAGGTTGTATCCGTCGAAAAGGAAAAGCGTGCCGAGGAACTAAACTCAAAGCTAGAACATAATTTGAAGATTCTTGAGGCTCTTGAGGAAGAATATGATAGGGAAAGTGAGACGAGAAAAGAGATAAACCAGAAGCTTGAGAATGAAGGGCACATGACCATGAAAGAAAAGATGGATGCTCTTCATCAAAAGGCCCTTGAACTTGAAGGCATAGCAGGGCAGATGGAACAGGCACAAAAGGAATTTGATGAGCAGAATGATGGATCTATTGTTGACGCAGAGGTAGTTCAGGATATTCAAAATTTAAGCGATAATAGTACTACCTGATAGAATGAATAAGTGCGTAATATATGCTTTTGATAATAAGCTTCTATACAAGAAGATGTTACTCAACAGTATATCTATGTTAAGAAGACACAACAAAACCATTAAAGTTTTTGTTTTGTTGGTGAGGTTCGAACCAGACACTTTTTTTGTTGATTTCTTGGCTAAGAATAATGTTGAATCTGTGAAGATAGATTCTGATTATTCTTACTTCCAAAATAACAAAAAGTTTTTTTCAAAAGTAGATTGCCTTGAGTATCTTGTCTTAGATTGTGATACCTTTATTTTCGTGGACGTTGAGAACATATTTTCATTCTATAGCGATTTTGACATGGTGGCAGTTGAAAATGATTGGGTGCGTCGTAGAAGCTATCCTGACTGTGAAGTAAAGAGGGTTTTTAATTCTGGCGTTTTTTACGGCAAGAAAGACTTCTTAAACTATTTTTGTCAGAACATAGAGAGCAGAATAGCTGATTTTGAACAAATGAAATACCCTAAGGTTTGCGAATGGCTGCTAACTGTAGATAAGAACATGTACAATAAAGAAGAGTTTGCTTTTTCTTCTTTGGCCGAAGGCTTTAACTGCCGTTTCTTTGATGGTTTGCATTGTCGCCATCCTAAATCAAACTCGGACTTAAACGATTTTTCAAATACAACAATCTTCCATTCTTTTTCTGCTAATTGGAAGAGATTCCTCTCAGCCGCGAATAAGAGGAATATCAAACTATTCAAATTTGTGGGTCGTGGATCCTAAATTCAAGCCCCAAAAAATTTTTTTTAAAGTTCTTGCTTTACTGGCCGATATATCTTATAGTAACTACAAGTTCACTGTGATTGAACTGTTTCTTTAACTATAGGAGTGACTACAATGTCCACTGAATACGAAGCACTAGATTTGGCCCAAATGCTCACGGAGTATGAAAGAGTTAGTGCAGAATCTAACTCAAACTCAAGTGATGACTACTTAGAAAAGTTTGTTAAATTGCCCGAAAAACAGGGCAACGTTGTTTTAAGATTTCTCCCCATCAAGAAGGGACAGAAATTCTTTTGTGTAACAAGAGTACACACCCTCACCAACCCTTCAACAAAGAGGAAGAGGGCTTACCATTGCCGAAGAGAGCTTGTTCAGACCGACCGTGGTCCAAAGTGGATGGGTGATTGCATAATTTGCAAATACTACTCCGACTTATGGCAGAAGTCAGAAGGTCTCTCAGGCAAGCAGCAAGAAGAATTGCAGAATCAAGCAAGAGCTATTAAGCCTGTTGAGCGTTATTACTACAATGTAATCGTTAGACAGCAGAAGAACAAAGATGGTGCCGTAGAAAACAACGTAGGACCTAAGATTTATAGCTGCGGCAAAAACCAGCACGCTAAAATCACTAGGGCTATCGTTGGAGATGAGGTTGCAGGCGATAAGCCTCTTGGCGATATTACTCATCCTGTAACCGGAAGAGACTTCAAGGTTGTAAAGAAGATTGTAAAGGGCGGCGGTGGTATGGAGTATCCAAACTATGACGATTCAAAGTTTGAGGATTCCTCGCCACTTGGAACCAAAGAAGAAATTTCTAAATGGCTTGAATCCGCCAATGACCTTCAGGCTCTTAGGGCTGTAAAGGCACCTGAAGAGCTTAAGCAGGCTCTAAGAGTTCATCTTGGAATGATCAAAGAAGATGACTCTAAAGATGATGATGATTTAGAAGAGTTCCGAACAGTCGGTCAGGCTCCGCAACCAGCGGCTTCCGCATCTACCAAGATAAAGGAAGAGGTTATTGTTTCTTCTACCACAGAGTCAAAAGATTCTGGTGGTGATGAGAATGATCTCCTAGCGGACGATGAATTCATGCGTGAATTGGGTGCTATGTAGGGTGTGGGGAACGGCGAGTGGGGGTAGTAGCAATCGGGCTGCTACCCCCACTCATTAATTTTTTCTAAATCGTAAATCAAATCAAAAGGAGTCCAAAAATGGCTAAGAGAAAAAACAACGAAGTAGATGATTTTGATAATTTTTTTGAAGAGCTTGCAGAAAAAACTGGCGGCGATGTATTAGACAAGATAGATAGCATTAAGTATTTTATTGATACTGGGTCGCTGGCTCTGAATTACGTTTGCTCAGGTAAATTCATAGGGGGCGGCGTTCCAGGTGGTAAGCTTACTGAAATATATGGTCCGAGTTCTTCTTCTAAAAGCTTGATTGGAACAAACGTTCTTTATGGTTGCCAAAGAATGAATGGTGTTCCTGTACTTTTAGATTGTGAAAACTCTGCCAACAAAGAGTTTATAACAAAGGCATCTCATTGTAATCTTAAGCGTGTTGCTAGATACACTCCTGAAAGCTTGGAAGATGTCTTTTCCAAGATGTACAAAACAATAGAATTTATTAGAGAAAAGAAGAGCAATGAAGTTCCTATTGTTATAGTTTACGACTCTATCGGAGTCTCACCATCAGCCCGTGAACTAAAAGAAGTACAATTGCCAGAAGATTACACCAAGGCCGACTTCAAGAAGATTGTTGGTGGTCATGAGCAGCCCGGCGAGAGAGCAAAAATTTGCTCAAGAGAGTTCAGGAAGCTGAATACCGTTATGGAAAAGCATAACGCTACTGTTGTTATTCTCAATCAAACTCGTGACAAAATAGGTGGTTTTGCCCCAATGGGACTTCAGCCTAAAACCACTGCTGGTGGTGGAAACGCACTGCCTTTCTACGCCTCATGCAGGCTAGAAACCAAAACTCAGATGAAGATTGAGAAAAAGATCACTGCTACTAAGAAAAAGATCCTTGGTATAAATGTAAAAATTAAGAATGTAAAGAACAAGACTCATAGACCTTTCATAGAGTCGGACAACGTTCAGCTTTTGTTTGAACGTGGGGTTAACCCTCTAAGCGGCCTTCTTTCTTGCCTGCTAGATGCAGAAAGAATTGAGGCAAAAAGTGCTGGTAACTTTATTGTTAAGGCTCCATTCACTCAAGACAATGTAGAATTTAAGTTTAGGGCTAGTTTAGATAGGAACGATGTTCCTATGGAGGTTCTAATTAAGTGCCCCGCCCTGATTGATGCTTCAAATGAGCAAGAGGTAAAAGACTACCTTGAGCCCTTCATGCTGGCTATAAACTTTGACCCCGAGAGTGAGGGTGACGTAGAGGTTAATGAGGTCGCGGGCGACTTCGACGACAGTGAAATTGATGAAGATCTTTCGTGATTCATCAATTTTTTCTGTTTTTCATCTTTACAAACTTGAATCCTCTGCTACTCAGCTCTGTCTTTACAGCCTTTATTTGGTTGTAGTAGGTGGAGTCTGATAGGTCATACTTTTTAAATCTTTCTTTCACTCTTTTGAGTGAAATGGTCTTTTTATTTATCAGTTCCTTCTTAATGAAGTCTCTGATCTTTTGTGTGTCTATCTTACTGTTTTTGTTTTGATCTATTTTCACTTCTTTTACTACTTCATATAAAATATCATGATCTTTTTTGTACTCAGTGTCGCATAGCAGGTTTGCTAAGTCTTCTATATCTAGAAGTTCGCCTTTTTTCATTTCTACTATGAATACGTTTGGCTTAAATACTTTGATAAATTCATTTAGTTGTAAGAAATTACTCTTGCTCGTAAAAAATCTTCTTTTATCCTTGGTTTCTATCATTAAACATTTCATATTTTGTCCTCCAACTAATTATAGATGTAAGTTTTTATTAATCAATGAGGATTGATCTTCTTTTGATTTTTTAGTACCTTAGTAATATGCAGCCAGAAAATATTACAAAAGACTTGAAGTTTAGTGTTCCTTTTGGCGTTGAGATAGAGCTCAATTCTTTTGATCTTAAAAGTAGACCAGATGGCAACCTTAGTGGTTCGCTTCCTCTAGGGACTTATGATGTTGCTTTTTTGGTCAACAAGTTTTCAGGCGAGCGTGTTTTTGTTTCTAAATGGTGCAACAACCATGACAATAATTATTGGGTTGTTAAGCCTGACTCTAGTTGCGGCCTTGAAGTTTGCTCTCCTGTTTTAAGAGGGCTGTTTGGTGCTAAAACAATTTCTCAAGTAATAGAATCCCTAAGAAAAGATAGCAGAATAAGAAGTGACTCAAGGTGTTCCTATCATGTCCACTTTGATGTGTCTTCTCTTTCTTCAGAAGATCTGTTGTCGATTATATCATGGTGGATTAAACTTGAGAGTTTTTTTATGGATGCAATGCCAATTAAAAGAAAGGTTAATCCTTACTGTAGGCTTATAGCACAAGCTAACATCATAGACTCTGTATTTTCTCCTCATGATATTTCTTATTTTATCGAAAAGCTTGGTACTACAAAATATTACACTCTTAATACTTTTCATTATCATCATGCAAGAAGAAAATCTTTAGAATTTAGGATTATGGATAACTCTTGTTGTCTTAACCCTGACGATTCTCTATGTTGGATTTCTTTGTTGCATCATTTTATTAACTGCTCTATTTCTTCTGGACCTCCTGCATTTTTAAACAGGGACCCTTTTTCTGGATACTGTTGGCTTGATCCTTTAGATGCATTTAAGTTCTTGAACTTTGATTTCGAGGTTTTGTCTCCTAGGCTTAGTATTCTTAGGAGTTGGCTGCTTAAACGGCTCTTAAAGTATGGAAAAGACTATTTAGAGTTTGGGATTTTTAGTCGTTCTTTTAAAAGTCGTTCATACGCAGAGGTCTTTAAGCTAGAAAAAATATTTCAGAAAATTTAATTCGTATATACTGTATGGTAGGAAAAGAAAAAAACCTTAACGACGTAGCTGCAAACATGAGGTCTTTGGGCAATCTTTTGTTGTCTTATACTTACCCTCAAAGCGTTACTTCTTTATTTGATGGGGATTTGGACATATTCAGGGAGAGGGAAATATACGTTGATGGATACTCCCTAATAGTTTATTACCAAAAGTCAGATTATGGTGATTACCTCTTAGAAACGCTTCAGGTTTACAACAAGGTGGGACCATTCTTACCTTTTTGTATTGTTCTAAAAGTTGGTAAAACCTTCTTGGGTAGTGAAAATCTTTCTTTGGTAGAAATATTTAAAAGCAATAGAAAGATTTATTGCTGGTCTTTGGCCAAGGATCATTCTGGCAATCCCATGGAATTACCATACTACGCAGATGGTGAAAATTGTGTTTTTGAGGGAACTCCGTATTTCTACATAAACCCATCTTATGTTAATTTTTATTGAAAAATATAGAAAATCAACATATATATAATTAGTAGAATTCTACTTTTTGCAAAAGGAGATAATATGGCAAGTTATACAGCAAAGCTTACTCCCTCATTGAGAAATTATACAACAGAGGGTGGGCTAGACACAGCCGTCGTAAACGGCCACTCAATCCAGAGAACAGTCAATATGGTTTTGGTTGTTGACGGATCAGATCGTAAAATGGTTGGAAACGTTGTTGATGGTGGTTCATTCAGCGATGCAGTCCAAGGCCTTGGCGATCTCGGTTTCTTAGTTGAAGCCTGATTCTGATATGTTTGGTTTAAAAAGGCTATCCTGAAATTCGGGGTAGCCTTTTTTGTTTTTATTTTCAAAAGATACTTGTTTCTATCATATATAATTTGACATTTACGTAGGAGGATGTTACATGTCTTCTAAGGGTAAAATTCAGCATCTTCTCATTGATTACCTTCTAAAGCACGGCCAGATCGAGTTACTTCTTCCCGATGGAGTGGTCCTTGAAATAGGCGTCACCCAAGAGGATGAAACTGGTGGCTTTATTGTAAAAGACGATTACTGCTGGGTGATCGCAACTCATAAAGATCGTTCCGCTGCAATAGATCCCTATAACTTAGGCCTAAAGTTCTCTGACGATGGAAAGAATTTTGTCTTAGAGGACAAGTTCGTAGACCATCAGGGAGTAGAGGTCAGACGTGTTGATGTTGTCTAGGCTTCGTGTAGACAACCATTAACTTCAATAAGCTTTATTGTTTTTTCTTTAGCCGAGGTAAACCCCTCTATGGTTCCCTCTGCTATTTTATCTTTAACCTTTAGGACAAATTCTATCCATAAAATATACCCATTTTGGTGTGGAGAAAATCTTGATAAAGAAACACGATTGGTATTGATCGACAACTTTTTTACAGGTATATTAATAAGGCTGTTTAGGTTTTTAGGTACTTCGTTTTGTACAAAATCCCTTAGCAGCTTTGAGTCGATAAATTGAGTCCAATTTGCGACAAGTATTTTTTCTAAGTTTTCTTCGTTAATGATCATAGGAGCAAAGTATGAAAAAGCCTATAGACACATACTTGAAAGAGTATTGCCAGCGTCTTTCCGATGAGAATCTAAAGTTTCTGACCCAAAGACTAACTCAAAGACTGCTAGGCGATACCGCCGAAGTTATTGATTTCCTTAGTTCTACAAAAGAAATAGATAGATGGTTTTCTTCTGCCTCGTCTTGTGAGGACTTTTATGATATGCTGGACTCATTCCAGCTTATTGTTGAAAAAGAAGATGAAAACAGGCAGTCTGCTGCTTAATTGAATCTATTCAAATAAGGTCCCATAAAAGGCTTATGGGGCCTTATTTTTCTTTTTGAGAAGAAAATATGCCACCTCTTATAAAAGTTACGGATAACAACACTTTAGTTTCTACCACTGATTATCCTTTTGCCTCTTGGCCTTTCTCCAGTTTCAATCCTGTTCAGAGCAGGATAATGGAGTTTTATGATAAAGATGTTAACGGGCTGATTTCAGCATCTACAAGTGCTGGAAAGACCGTAATAGCAGAACAGTTCCTCGCACAAGAAATTAGGCAAAGAGGGGGCAAAGGTCTTTTCCTTGTTCCTATGCGAGCGTTGGCACAAGAAAAGATAGATCAATGGACAGACCCAAAATATCATTTTAAAGATTTGAAAATTTCTATATGTACAGGTGATTATAGAATCACTAAGGCTAGGTCTAAGGAGCTTGAAGAAGCAGATCTAATCATTATGACTTCTGAAATGCTTTCACACAGAAGTAGAAATTTCAAATCAGAACAAAGTGGTTTTTTAAAAGATGTTGGTACTTTAGTGGTTGACGAGGCCCATCTTTTAACGGTCCCAGGAAGAGGCGATCATTTAGAAGTTGGATTGATGAAATTCACCCAACTAAATAGAAAATCCAGAATTATATTTCTTTCTGCTACCATGCCGAACGTAGAAGAAGTAGCAGGATGGATATCTTATGGACTTACTCAAAAAGAAACATTTATTCTAAATTCTTCTTATAGACCCGTACCTTTAAACATTCATTATGAGGTTTACTCAGATGATGTTCGTGGATACTCAATGCATGAGCAAGAAAAAGTTAATTACGCAATGGAGATAGTCTCCTATTACCCAGAAGATAAATTCTTGATATTTGCTCACACAAAAAAGACGGGTGAGCTTATGAAAAAAGAACTGCTTAAAGCAAACATAACTGCAGAGTTTCACAATGCGGATTTAGACAAGGAAGATAGAGTTGGTTTAGAGAATCGTTTTAGGAATGAAAAAATTCCAAGAGTCGTAGTGGCGACTAGCACCTTGGCCTGGGGGTGCAACCTTCCGGCAAGAAGAGTAATAATTTTAGGTGTTCACCGTGGCACGGATGAAGTTGAGTCCTATGACGTCACTCAAATGATAGGAAGATCGGGTAGATTAGGAATAGACCCCATGGGCGATGCTTATGTCCTAGTCCCAGAGGCGGAACAGCTCAGGCACAAAGAAAGACTCGCTAAACCAACAAACATAGAATCACAGCTTTTATCTAAAACTGGTGCTTCTTATAGGAATCTCGCCTTTCATTTGGTGGGTGAAATCTACTATGGATCAGTCAAAACAACTGAGGATGTTCATAAATGGTACGAAAGATCACTTGCCTACTTTCAAAATAAACCTTTAAAGGACAACATAGTTGATGAGACATTAAGCATTCTTTCTAAGTGTGGAGCGATAGGTCAGGAGGAAAATGGAGAGTGGTTTGCTAGGGTTATAGGCAAGGTTTCCACTCTGTTTTACTTCAGCCCATTTGATGTGTCGGATTTATTTTTTAATGTAAAGTTTCTATTCGACAACAACAAGCAGAATGATGACTTCTATATTTCAACAGCTTTAGGTAACTTAGATTCTAATAGGAGCAACCCTATTGTTTCGAAGGCTGAAAAAGAAGAAATGTTTTCTTACAAGAACAAGGTGCTTTCGAATAAAACAAATAAGTTTTTAACAGATGGGTCTTGTAAATACGGATTTTGTTATTTCAACCTTTTGAAAGGCAAACACAATCCTGCTTTTGCCGCACTCCAGAGAAACATTCAACTAGACTTTAATAGGCTTTCACAGGTTCTTTACTCTTTGAATAGCTTTGCTAAGGATTACGCTTCTAAGTCCTGGATACAGGAACTAGAAGAAAGGATAAAGCATGGAGTTCCGCCTCATTTAATTCCTTTGTGCAAGATCCCTAACATAGGCAGAGCTAGAGCTAATAAGCTTTTTGAATCAGGGATTAAGAATGCAAATGATATTGCTAACTGTGATCGCAATGTTTTGAAGAAGACCCTGAATTTGAAACTGGAAATTGTTGACAAAATTATAGAAGAGTCAAAATCTTTGTCTTAATGCGAGGAATATATGGGGATAAGTGTGCCTGAGGGAATGATGTACGCAATTTCATGCGATCCGACATGGCAGAAACAGGATTGTATAGATAGCGTCTTTGAATCCTTGAAAGGGAATACCAAACGAGATTGGTTTGTAGATCACGCTTACCACTGTTTGCCACTTGTTATCGGCAACCAATGTGGTTTTGTGGTTAAGTCTTTGTATGACTTTGAGGCAACATGGAACGGTGGCAACACCCCGCAAGATGTCGTTATTAAGATTCTAACCAATGATTCTGAATATCAAAAAACAAAGACCTTGCAAAGCATACAGTCCCACTTTGGGATGGGAACTTTCACGGTGCAGATGCCTTACCAAATAAGAACTCCTCAGGGCGTTAATCTTTTTACCATTAATCCTCCAAACTACTACATTGATGGGATTTATCATATGAGCGGAGTTATTGAAACAGACAATCTTAGAAGAGATTTTACGTATAACCTAAGGCTCACTAGGCCTAACTATTGTGTTAGAGTTAACAAGGGAGACTTTATAGGATGCTTTATACCGTACCAGAGACACTTTATAGACAAGTTTTACATTTCAAGCGTTGTAGATGCAACTTCTTTTTTGAGCAAAGATATTATCGAGGAAGAAAGAAAGTGCAGTAAGGACTTTGGGACAGAAAGAAGTCAAGAAGATATTCATAAAAAGAATGGAAACGGCAAAAGATACTGGCGTGGGGAAGATGTTTACGGCAATAAGTTCGCAGACCACCAGACTCATTTAGATAAAAACTAATCAAGAAATTGGAGATTACAATGAAATCTATGCCTTTAATTTTTGAGAACCCTGTAATTAAAAAACACGCTGCTGAAATCATTGATTACATAAACAGTCATCAAGAAGAATTTGGCAGCTTGGGTCCCGGGTATTGGCAAGGTCGCACTATCTACACTAGTCAGATAAAAGACCATGGGCTAATTGACATTCTGAAAGAGCATAAAAAATTCCTTCTTTCGGAGTTTGTGAGTCTTACTGCTTGTGAGAGGGACATCTATATCGATAGTCTTCATTTGGTACGCTGGACAGAAGGTTATGAATTAATGCCTCACGCAGATGCAGAAAACCCTGATGGCTCTAAACATGAATTTTTCTGGAGAGATTTCGGCACTGTAACTTTTTTGAATGAAGACTTCGAAGGAGGTGATCTTTATCTCCCAAACCAGAATATAACAATAAAGGCTAAGGTTGGATACTCAGCGATTTTTCCTGGCAACCTTGAGTATCTTCATGGCGTCTCAAAAGTTACCAAAGGTACTAGGTACACTATTGCTTCTTTTTTAACTTATGATAAGAGCCGTGAATATGCTTTTTAATCTTTTATTTGTTGTGACGACGTTTCTTAATTTCATTTATTAGTTTCTTTTTGTTTAGGAAGGTTTTACTTTTACCCGTATTTTTGTCTGTCTTCTTGAGCAGAGGTACGGCTCCTTCGCATTCCGGTATGAGCTGATTTGGTTGGGCTGTTACGAAAGCACATGCATTACAACATTCTGGTTGTCCACCTTCTGATGGGTCTTTTGGCTCTACTCCTACTATTATGGCCACAGGCTCACAAGCTTCTACAAAAAGACTCTTTGTCTCTTGTCCATTTATTTTAACAATTATTTTGGCACAACCTGATTCATCAGGTGCATTAACGGTAACAGTCCCAGCTTTTGCTGGTAAAAAGCTAAATGCTAGCCCTCCTCCACCAGAAGCTGCCGGATGCAACATACAGCACCCATCAAACTCTACGCTAACTTCTGCTATTTCACATGGAATAGAACATGCGTCGTTTAAAATATAAACTAAGTTTCCTTCTTCGTCTACGTATTCATTAATCTCTGGATCGAATTTAAAGTCTTGTGATGGGTCGTAATTAAAGTCTGGAAGTGGTATGTTCCATTCTTTTTCTTCTTTTAGTTTAAAGCTAAATTCCGATTGTGCATTGAGACTCTGAGCAGCCACAATCGTATATGATGGCGGTGGTGGTGGTGGTGGTGGTGGTGGTGGTGGTGGTGGTGGTGGCGGTGGCGGTGGTGGTGGTGGTGGCGGTGG